>ERZ832522.145-NODE-145-length-93698-cov-13.091571_pt1 | contig 93698 bp, 75 predicted proteins | sample MGYA00519951_ERZ832522 | MGnify/ENA primary metagenome ERZ832522 (study PRJEB31850, sample SAMEA3708728) | human gut metagenome | biome: human gut; feature: human-associated habitat; material: faeces | place: China | collected 2014 ... | reverse complement strand
TGCGCTCGGAGACGGCGATGGCGAACGAGTTGTATATGAGGGATATGGAGGCGCCGATGACGACGGCAGAGAGAATGAAGGCGAGTGTGTATAGGGTTCCCCAGATGGAGCGGTCATCGGTCATGCCCTGATACCGCATGAGGGAATCATGCGAATATGCCGCGGTCTGGCCCTCCATGTTCTCGATGTCGTCTCGGTTGCCGCCACCGTTGAAGATGGCGTGGGGGTTGCCGGTATAGTCTTCGATGAGCCCGTCGATTTCGGTGCGGCTCTTCAGGTTCGTGGTGAGGTAGATGCTCGTGGTGCGCACGGGGACTTCGGGAGAGGAGACGAACCCGAGGTGCCCGGGCCCCGTTCGTCCCCACACGTCATCCTTCCTGATTCCCTCTGGGGCATAGAAGCCAACTACCTTGTAGGATTTCAACTCGCCGGGGTTCGCGAGGTACTCGCTAATGACGTCGCCCGTCGCGCTTTCCGTTGTGTACAGGGACTCGTCGTACAGGCAGGGCGCCTCCTGGCCAGACTCGGCGTCGACAAAGGTTCGCTCGCCAAGTGCGAGGTCGATGACGCTGCCGATTTCCAGGCCCCCGTCCCATGCCGCGCGCGGGACGTCGTCGTCCCTGCCGGTCGTGGGAAGGCTATCGTAGAGCCAGCTGCCGTTCTCGACGGTCAGGCCCTTGAGCTTGTGGGTGAGCACGATCTCGTCGGGCGCCTGGGGGGCACGCCCTTCGGCGATGTGGGGGAGAGGCTTGAGGCCTTTCACCTTGTCGGCCGTGGGCCATTCCTGGACGCTGAGGTAGCGTCCCCAATACCCCTCGAAGCTCTTCGGCATGATCGCATCGCCGTAGGTGATGCGATCATAGCTGCGCGTGACGCGAGGATCGGCGTGCACGACATCGATTTCATCCTCGGGTACGTTCACGAGTTCGACTTGCCATGCGCCCTCGGTCACGATCTCGGCCTTGAGTAGGCCCTCGTAGAGCGTGGCCACACTCGTGAAGATCGCGGTGATGAGCGCGCAGGAGAGCGCGATGCCGATGATGGACACGATGGTGCGCGAGCGATTGAGCTTGAGGGAGCGTGCGGCAAAGCGCCAGAACACGCCCCTGCGGGGGAGGGCGCCCTGTGCGGCGTTTGCGCCTGCAGACGTGGCGGTGCGGGTGTCCTCGGCCATCTTATGCCCTCCGCTCGTCACGGACGATGCGCCCGTCCTCAATGGCGATCACGCGGTCGGCCATGAGGGCGACGTCCTCGTCGTGTGTAATGACGATGAGGGTCTGCTTGAACTTCTTATTGGATGCGCGCAGCAGGCTCATGATCTCCGCGGAGTTCTTGGAGTCGAGGTTGCCGGTGGGCTCGTCGGCGAGTACGACCGAGGGGGCGTTCATGAGCGCGCGGCCGATGGCGACGCGCTGCTGCTGGCCGCCGGAGAGCTGATTGGGCAGGCAGTGCTCGCGGCCTGAGAGGCCGAGGGCGCGCACAAGAGCCGATAGGCGCTGCTCGTTGACGGAGCGTCCGTCCATCAGGACCGGCAGGGTCATGTTCTCCACCACGTCGAGGACGGGGATGAGGTTGTAGAACTGGTAGATGAGGCCCACCTCGCGGCGGCGGAACACGGCGAGCTGCTCGTCGTTGCGGGCGAAGATGTCCTGCCCCTGCAGTTTGACGGTGCCCGACGTGGGGCGGTCGACACCTCCCATGAGATGCATAAGGGTTGATTTGCCCGATCCCGAGCTGCCGATGATGGCGATGAACTCGCCGGCCTCGACGGTGAAGCTCACGTCGTTCAGCGCGGTCACCGCCGTGTCGCCCGTGCCGTACACGCGTGTGAGATGTTCGATGCTGAGGATGTTCATGGCCGTCCTTTCGCCAGCTAGATTCCTATCAACGATACTGGACGAATGACCTTGCCCTGTCATGACCGCAATGTGACAGATGCGTCACGAATCCTCGCGTCCCGGTCGCCGTTGCTGCTACACGACCGCCTTGAAGAACACCAGGTTGAAAGCTGCGCCGGTGACGTTTCCGTTCTCGTCGCGGAGGTTCTCGGCGGTGAGGGTGCCTCCCTGCGCTGTCACGAGGCTCTTGGAGAGCGCGAGCCCGATACCGACGCCGGCGGGGTTGACTTCGCTCGACGCGGCGTTTGCATCGCGCGAACCGCGGTAGAAGCGCTCGAAGATGTGCGGGAGGTCGGATTCGGCGATGCCCGGGCCGGTGTCCTCGATGCGGATGCGACATGCAAGGACATCTTCAGTGACGCGAACGCTCACGCAGCCTCCGGCTGGGGTGTGCTCCATGCAGTTTTTCAGGATGTTCTCGAGGGCCTCGACGCTCCACGTGAGATCGCCCTCGTAGGAGGCCCCATCCTGCACGTCCGCGCTGAAGCGCACGTCGGCGATATCGAAGGCGATGGCGAGCGGCTCGAAGCTCTTGCGCACGAGCTCACGCGCATCGACATCCCCGCGGACGAGCTTGATCACCCCGGCGTCGATGCGGGCGAGCTTGAGCAGGGCGGCCACCAGGTCCTCGACGCGGGCCTGCAGTGTTTGGATGAGGCGCAGGCGCTCGACCAGGTCTTCGGAATCGCCCCGCGCGCAAAGACGGTCGCGGACGAGCTCGGTGGAGATGGCGATCGAGGTGAGCGGTGTCTTGAGCTGATGGGAGATGTCGGCGAGTGCGTCTGAGAGCGCGAGCTTCTCCGCCTGCAGCTCGCCGACGGTGAGGTTGAGCCGTGCGATGACCTTGTCGATCTCGCTCGAGAGGATGGCGAGCTCGCCTTCGCTCATGTCACGCAGGCGGATGTCGCGCTCGCCCGCCAGCACGCGGTCGAGGTTGGCTGCCATTTTTGCCAGGGCGCGGTAGCGCCGGTTCGTGAGGATCATGAAGATGACGGTGACGATCAACCCGGTGGCGAGCGTGCATATGGCTGCGAACAAGGCGGCGTTTGCAGTGGGGGTTCCCGATGCCACCATCGAAGCTGCCTCGTTGATGGAGGCGGTGACGATGCGCGCATCGCCGAGCGCGTCGAGCATGATGGAGCGCGTGATTAGGTACGAAGCGACCGTCCCGAACGCTGTAACGAGCAGGCATGCGATAAGCGCGCGTCGTACCTCGCGATTCCTCAGCATGGGCTATCCCTTCGCCTTGTAGCCAAGGCCACGGACGGTTTGGATGAGCTCGGGTCGGCTCGGGTCATCCTCGATCTTGTCGCGGAGTCGCTTGATGTAGACGGAGAGTGTGTTCTCCTCGATGTAGGTGCCCGCGCTGTCCCACAGGGCGTCACGGATCATATCGCGAGAGACGAGCTTGCCCGGATTTGTGGCAAACAGCAGCAGCAAGCGATATTCGAGTGCCGAGAGCGTGAGCTCGACGCCCTTGCGCTCGACGTAGGCGCGATCGGTGTCGATGCGGATATCGCCCAGGCTGACGATGCGCCTGCTCGGCTGCGAGCGGCGGATGGTCGCGGCGATGCGGGCGAGCAGCTCGCGTGGCCGGAAGGGCTTGGCAACGTAGTCGTCTGCACCCATCGTGAGGCCCGTCACGGTGTTGAATTCGTCATCGGAGGCGGTGAGGAAGATGACCGGGGTGCTCGGCGAAGTTTCCTTCACGGCGGCGCACACCGCGAAGCCGTTTCCCTCGCGCAGGGTGACGTCGAGCAGCACGAGCTGATAGGTGCCGGCAGACCCGGCGCCCGTGGCGAGCTCGATGGCACGCGTCTGGGTGTCGGCGGTGTCGACGCCGTAGCCCGAGCTCGTGAGAAGCTCGGTGAGGGCGTCGACGATGAGCGGATCGTCCTCGACGAGCAGGATGCGGGTGGTCATGTATGCCTCCAGATGGGGTTTCGCCTTGCATGCCGGCGTGTGCGGCGCGGGCGGTGCGCGGCTAGTTGTGGACGATCACGCAATCGCCCTTGGAGATGATGTCGAATAGCGCTGCAGCGCGGTCGGGGGGTAGGTTGACGCAGCCGTGGCTTCCCGTCCAGGTGTAGGCCTTGGGATTCGAGAAGCTCGCTGCGGACTGCCAGGTGGCGTCGTGCATGCCGACGGCGTTGCCCACGAACGGCATCCAGTAGGCGACCGGGGTCTTGTAGTCGGGCTCGCCGTCCTCGTCCTCGTCGAGTCCGATGAGGGTCGAGTTGCGTGTTTTGGCATTCAGGCTGAAGACGCCCGTTGGGGTTGCATTTCCGGTGTTCGGGTTGCCCGTGATGCAGCCGCTCTCCCAGACGAGGTTGCCCGCCGCGTCGTAGTAGCGCGCATGTTGCTCGGTCAGGTCGATGTCGCAATAAGCGCCCCAATCGGGCTTGCCCATGCCGCCCCAGGTTGCGGCGGAACGCTTGAGCGGAATCTCGATATCGCCGACCTGCTTGTTGGATACGGCGTCTTGGAGCAATTGCACGAGTCGCGCCTCATCGCTCATCCAGCCGTAGGTGCCGCCGCTCACGGTGACGGTCTTGCCGTCGGGGCGGGTGTAGGTCCGCTCGCTGCCTACGGTGTCGATATGCGTCTTGGCGAGCTCGTGCACCCACTGCCCCACGGGTTCCGTGTTGAGCGTTGGGTTCAGCGCCTCGTCGAAGGTGATCCACTGAGCGAGTTGCGCGCCGTCGAGCGTGGAGACGACGGAGCCCCCCATCTTGAGGTTGACGTTCGTCCCAATGAGTTCGTTGGCACGGTCGATCGCATGTTGAAGTTCCTGCTCCGTGGCGCCGCCAGCAAGGGGAGTGAAGCTGCGCTCGGTCAGCTCGACGCGCGCGGCGAGGGTCGACACGGCCACGAGCGCCGCGCGATCGATGGCGTCCTTGTCCAGCTTGCGGTTGGAGAGGGCCTTTGTGAGGGTGAACGAACCGGCCTCGGGATCGAAAGCGCCGGCCGCATCGAAGGTTCCCACGCGCGTCGCGTTGAACTCATCGATCGCCGCGTCGAGGCTGGCCAGGAAGGCATCGCGATCGAATGTCTTGGGAAGCTCGATTTTGTCGAGCTCCGGTAGTTTGCCGGATTGCGCGTTGGCCGATGTTGCGTTCGCAGGTTTTTCGGGAGAGGCCATGAGGGCTCGGGTCAGGCGCACGGGCCATAGAGCGGGCTCGTTATGGGCCATGACGTTATCGACCGCACGGGCGGCATCGATCACCTCGTTTGCATGTTCGGCCTCATAGGTCCAGGTAAAGCCGTCACCAGAAACCTCGAGGACGTAGTCCTCGGCGGCGTCGCGCACGCGGGCGACCGAGCTGTCCCGGTCAAGCCAAGAGAGGTCGGCCCCCGCGACCTTGGTGTTTGGGTAGCACGTACGGGAGAACACGAAGACTCCGCCGCCATAGAGGGCGATGAGCAGGCAGCAGAGGACGCCGAGCGCCGCGGCGCCCTTGTGGCTGCGGGAGTGTTTGTCGTTATGCTTTTTTGCCGGCTCCTTGGCGTGCTTGGGAGCGTTGTGGGCAGCGTGGGATGACGCTCCGCGCTTTGCCCCGCTGGTCCCCGCCGTCCGACTACCGATGGGCAGGGGGGCGGTGACGTGTCCATTGTTGTTATGCGACTGACTTGCTGGCGTGTTCGGCATCTCCGTCATATGTTGCTCTTTCACAGGTAAATCGGCGTTTCGCCATTATAGCGCGCCGTGCGGACGCGCTGCAGCCCGTGACAGATGTGTCATGTCTCAATTGGGGACAGGCACAAATTGAGGCCTTTTCGGCGAAACGCCTCAGGCCTCAAGGTGTGTCTCAATTTGTGCCTGTCCCCAATTGAGGCGAGTCCTCATTTGAGGTGCGCTAGGAGCACATGCCGCAACGTGCGCAGGCGGACAGGGCGCTGGGGGCGGTGGCGATGCCTCCCTTTGCCGTTTCGCGCAGGGTCGTGGGAAGCGCATGCCCTACCTGCAACATGACGGCGGCCATCTCATCGAAGGGAACGAGCGACCGCACTCCAGATAAAGCGAGCTGGGCGCCCGTGAACGCGGCGGCAACACCCTGGGCGTTGCGAGCCTGGCAGGGGACCTCCACAAGGCCGCCCACCGGGTCGCATACCAGGCCGAGCATGTTGGAGATGGTTATGGTGGCGGCGTCGAGTGCCTGGTCCGGCGTACCGCCGTGCATCTGCACGAGCGCGGCTGCGGCCATGGCTGCGGCGGAGCCGACCTCGGCCTGACAACCGCCCTCGGCGCCGGCGACGCATGCAGTTGTGGAGAGGATGAGGCCCACGGCAGCGGCGCAGTATAGCGCCTCGGCGATCATCTCGTCGATCTCATCCCTACCCTGGGCGAGCAAGGGTGCCACGGCGAGGACGCAGCCGGGGACGACGCCGGCGGAGCCCGCAGTGGGGGCCGCCACGATGACTCCCATGGTGGCGGAGCGCTCGAGAACGGCCATGGCGCGCGCCGCCGCCTCGGTGAGGGTGCAACCAAGAAGGCTCGGCGCATACAGCGCTCCATTTTGGTCCACTCGCCGCGCCTCGCCATTGAGGAATCCGCCGAGGGAGCGTTGCGGCTGGGCGAGCGTGGCGGTGGTCTCGTCGCGCATGACCTCGATTACGCGGCGCATATTCGCGGCGGCTCGTTCGGCACCGACCATCCGCTCCTCGCGCACGCGCATGACGTCGCCGATATTCATGTTCAGCTCGCGGCATGCGGCGAGTAACTGCTCGGCGTCGTCGAAGAGGTCGGGGACCGAGATTCCGGGCCCGAGCGCGGTCACCGATCCGGGCAGCTCGATGAAGGTCGCGTAATTCACTAGATCGAGCGCGCGCACGATGGGCAGCACGTCGCGTTGGGGAGCACCGTCGGTCTCGAAGACGGAATACGCCTGGCCGCCCGCCTCCGTGCGGTACGTGCGGCAAAAGGCGATGTTCATCTGCGCCTGGGCGAGTGCGCCGGTAAGCGATGCGAGCGCTCCGGGGGCGTCGCGGTGCGCGACGAAGAGCGTGGTGTACAGGCCCGAGATCTCGACGTGTACGCCGTTGATGGCGCTGATACGCATCTTTCCGCCGCCGAGGCTCTCGCCGCGGACGTCCGTCATGGAGCCGGTCTCGCTCTCGAGGTGGATGTCGACGGTGTTGGGGTGGATTGACGCGTCATCTCCGCCGATGACGAACTCGTAGGCGAGTCCGCGCTCCTCCGCCAGGGTGAACGCGTCTCGGATGCGCTCGTCGTCGGTGTCGAGTCCGAGCACGCCTGCAACGAGCGCGCGGTTGGTGCCGTGCCCTTTGTAGGTGTGGGCGAAGCTGTTCCACAGGGTGAAGGTGACGCGCATAATGCGCCCGTCGAGCAGCGATGCGGCGACCTGCGCGCAGCGCAGGGCCCCGGCGGTATGCGAGGACGAGGGTCCCACCATGATGGGGCCGAGCACCTCGAACGCGGAGGTGGTGGCAAACGATTGCGGCTTTGCGGGCATGTTGGGCTCCGTTCGAAGAGGCTCTATTCGTTTAAAGAGGCGCTGTTCGTTTACAAGGTACCCACTCGTGTCACATGCGGGCCCATCACGAGGGGGTTCACCTGGCTGCCAGAGTCTCGTCGCCCTCACGCCAGGCGCGCCAAAGGCAACAAAGTCACACGACGCCCCCTGAGGGGCAACCAAAGTCACAAAATGGGCCCTCGGAACGTGACTTTGGTTATATCTCGGTGATAGTCCGGTGGGATCTCAGTGCATGTTCAACACCGCCGCATCCGCGGCCGCTCGATGGCTTGGGCCGGATAAACGCTGGGCCGGCCCCCATTCCCCCTGAGCGATTTCTGAGCAGCGCAAGGCTGAGCGAAGGGGGATGGGAGCCGGCCCGGTCAGGTCGACTAGAGCGCCATCGGACGGGCGCGGTCGATGCGGGCGAGGCAGTCGTCGCGGCCGATGAGCGCCATGGTCTCGCCCAGCGGCGGGCTCACCATGTTGCCGCACTCGGCCACGCGCACGGCGCCGAAGACGAGACGCTTCTTCACGTCGAGCGCCTCGGGCAGCGGCTCGAGGGCGGCGTCGATGTTCTCCGGAGTCCAGTCTGTCACGGCTTCGAGCGCGGTCTTAGCGGCGTCGAGCACGGCGCCCAGGCCCTCCTTGGCAAGGCCCTTGGTCACGGACTTCTCGTCATACTCGAGCGTCTCGGCGGTCTTGAAGACAGGCGCTGCAACGGCAGCGGCGTCGGCGGGCATCTTGGTGCGGGGACGAACAATGGCGGCGAGGGCATCCACCCAGGCCTCATCAGCCTCGAAGCCCTCGTCGATCAGGCCGGCCTCGATGAGCTGGGGCAGCATGATCTCGTCGGCGAAGGTCTTGTCATCCATCGCGTTGATGTACTCGGCGTTCATCCAGTCGAGCTTCTTGGGGTCGAAGGTCGCCGGATTCTTGGAGATGCGGTCCAGGCTGAACTTGCTAGCGAGCACGTCGCGCGGGATGACCGTGGTCTCGCCGTCGAGCGACCATCCGAGCAGCGCCAGGTAGTTCACAAAGGCGTCGGACAGGTAGCCGGCATCGCGATACTCCTCCACGGAGGTGGCGCCGTGGCGCTTGGAGAGCTTCTTACCGTCGGCGCCCAAGATCATGGAGATGTGGGCGAAGGTGGGCACCGGCGCGCCCATGGCCTCGTAGACCATGACCTGGCGAGGGGTGTTGGAGAGGTGGTCGTCACCGCGAATGACGTGGGTGATGCCCATCAGTGCGTCGTCCACCACGGTGGCGAAGTTGTAGGTGGGGGTACCGTCGGAGCGGAAGATGACGAAGTCGTCGAGCTCCTTGGCGTCGAAGGTGACCTCACCATGGACGGCGTCGTTGATCACGACGTTGCCGCGGTTCTCGGGCACCTTGATGCGCAGAACGTAGGGCTCACCGGCATCGATGCGGGCCTGGGCCTCCTCCGGCGTGAGGTCGCGGCAACGGCGCTGGTAGCCCTGGAACGGGTCCTTGCGGGCCTGGGCGGCCTCGCGGTCGGCGGCCAGTTGCTCGGGCGTGCAGAAGCAGGGATAGGCCTTACCCTCTGCGAGCAGGCGCTCGGCGGTCTGCTTGTAAAGATCCAGTCGCTCGGTCTGGGAGTAGGGGCCAAAATCGCCGCCGACCTCGGGGCCCTCGTCCCAGTCGAGGCCAAGCCAGCGCATGGCGCGCAGGATGATCTGGGTGTTCTCGTCGGTGGAGCGGGTCGGGTCGGTGTCGTCGATGCGCAGGATGAAGGTGCCGCCGTTGGCACGGGCGAAGGCCCAGTTGTAGATGGCGGTGCGGGCGCCGCCGATGTGCAGCTTGCCGGTGGGCGAGGGCGCAAAGCGGACGCGGACGGAATCGCTCATACTCATGCTCCTTGTGATTTGGTCGGGTCAATCTGATTCATTATAGGACATGGCAAGTTGCCTTATCCGGAGCGCGCATTACTTTCGAGGCGTCTAGGGATGTTGCCACATTCGGGCCTGGGGCCAGGTGTGTCACATTCAGCGTGCGGCGGTGAGCTCGCGGTGCATCCGTACTTCTCATGGAGATTGCTTGCATGAATGGTTTGGCTTGCAAGCATGTTTTGCTCTGAAACGCACGGCCTTTCGTTTAATAACAGCATTTTTCTACCTAGTTCAGATTCGGATCAGCCATGCCCGGCTCGTGTCTCAGGTTTATCTTGATGCGATTGGGATCGTCGGTTTTAAGCTCCTCTCCCGACTGTCGGAAAGGAGGCGAGATGCCGACAATCAGCATGTTTCTGGGGATTGTGATCCGAATGAACTGGCTCGAACATAATCCGCCACATTTTCACGCCGAATATCAGGGGCACAGGGCAGTGTTCGATTTGGATGGAAATCTCACTCACGGAGAAATGCCTGTAAAACAGAGCAAGTTGATTTCTGCTTGGGCCGTCCTTCATGCCGATGAGCTTCGCGCGAATTGGGAACTTTCGAGCAGGAGGGAGGAACTTTACCGCATTGACCCCCTTCGATAACATGAAGGTCCTGAAAGGAGGGCCATCATGTATTTCGACGTTGCATCGGTCGTCGCCAATAACGATTTCACCCTGAGCCTTGTGTTCGAGGATGGAAAGAGCGGCATCTACGACATGAAGCCTCTGATTGGCAAGGGGCCTTGGGAGCACCTTGCCTCGCTATCTTTTTTCAAGACTGTTTCGATTGACTGTGGTACCGCGGTGTGGCCCGGGGATATCGATATCGCTCCGGAGGAGCTGTACGAGAATTGCATCGCCTAGACGAGTTTCGGTGACGTAGGTGTTCAGGCGCTTGGACTTTCGTCAATTTACAGTGTGCTTTTTCGGCGCGTGGGCGCGATTTGGCACGGAGCGGTACAATCTATCATCTACATGCCCGGCGGAATGGTAACGGTCGCCGGGTTCAATCATGAAAGGGGCACCTATGCCAACTGAGAATCGTTCCACCACGGAACCGGCTCGCGCCACCGACTTTGGCGCAGATTCCTTCGTCTTCACCTCTGAGTCGGTCACCGAAGGCCATCCCGACAAGATCGCGGACCAGATCTCCGACGCCGTGCTCGACGCCATCCTGGCTAAGGAGGCCGAGCTCGAGACCAAGGGCTACGTGGCGCCCAACGGACAGCCCGCCAAGCTCGAGAACGTCCGCTGCGCCTGCGAGACCTTTGTCACCACCGGCACCGTGATCGTTGCCGGCGAGATTCGCACCGAGGCCTACATCGACGTTCAGAACATCGCACGTGAGGTTATCCGCCGCATCGGGTACGACCGTGCCAAGTTCGGCTTTGACTGCGATACCTGCGGCGTGCTCAACCTCATCCACGAGCAGAGCCCCGACATCGCGCAGGGCGTGGACGAGTCCTTCGACGCCCAGGCCGGCCGCACCACCGACCCGCTCGACCTCATCGGCGCGGGCGACCAGGGCATGATGTTCGGCTACGCGTCCAACGAGACGCCCACGCTCATGCCCATGCCGCACTACCTGTCCAGCCGTCTGGCCGAGCGTCTCGCCGCGGTGCGCCACGATGGCACGTTGCCGTACCTGCGCCCCGACGGCAAGACCCAGGTCACCGTGCGCTACGAGGGCGGCAAGCCCGTCGCCGTCGAGACCATCGTCATCTCCACGCAGCATGCGCCCGAGATCGAGGACATGTCCATCATCGAGGCCGACATGCGCGAGCACGTGATTGCGCCCGTCATGGAGGCCGCCGGAATCCCGTGGGAGGGCGCGGACCTTTACGTGAACCCCACCGGTCGCTTCGTGGTGGGCGGCCCCATGGGCGACACCGGCCTCACCGGCCGCAAGATCATCGTCGACACCTACGGCGGCATGGGTCGCCATGGCGGCGGCGCCTTCTCGGGCAAGGACTGCACCAAGGTGGACCGCTCCGCCGCGTACGCCGCTCGTTGGGTGGCCAAGAACGTGGTCGCCGCCGGCTTGGCCGAGCGCTGCGAGATCGAGCTCGCCTACGCCATCGGCGTGAGCTATCCGCTGTCCATCATGGTCGATACGTTCGGCACCGGACGCGTCGATGAGGCCACGATCACCGAGGCCGTCAAGCGCGTGTTCGACCTGCGCCCGGGCGCGATCATCCGCGACTTGGACCTGCGCCGTCCCATTTACGAGAAAACTGCCGCCTACGGTCACTTCGGCCGTGAGGACGCGGACTTCACCTGGGAGCGCACCGACCGTGTGGCTGAGCTCCGCGCCGCCTGCGGGCTGGCCGAGTAGCCAATTTCGCATGAGGGGCCAGGATTCGCTCTTTCCCGAACTGAATACGGTCGATCAGGGGGCGTCTGCGCAAGCGGGCGCCCTTTGCCCCCTGGGAGGGGCCGCGCCCGAGGGAGGCGGTGCACCGGTAGTGTCCGGGCCTGTTTTAGGCTATGTCTCCGTGGTGATCGATATCCCCGCTCGCGCGCTGTCCGAGCCCTTTGCGTATGGGGTGCTCGAGGCGCTTGACGAGGCCTGCCAGGTGGGCGCCACGGTGTTGGTGCCGTTTGGTCGGCGCGTCGAGGCGGGGTACGTTGTCGCGCGCTCCGGGTCGCTGGGAAAGCTTCCTGGTGCGGAGGGTCTCGAGCCATTCCGCATCAAGCCTGTTCGCGAGGTCGTTGCCGCCCCGGCGTTCTCTGCCGCCTCTGCCGAGCTCGCGTTTTGGATGAGCCGCGAATATGTGGCGCCGCTTTCCGAGTGCCTGCGCCTGTTGCTGCCCCCGGGCGGTGCCGGCAAGGTCGTGCGGCGGGAAGATGGTTCGTATGCGCATGAACCGCCGACCGTCACTTCCGTTACCGTGCGTTGGGTGAGCCTCACCGAGGAGGGACGGTCGTTCGAACCCGCCGAGCGCGCGGTGCGTCAGCGCCAGCTCATCGATGCGCTTTCCTGTGGTCCGGTCACCACGCGCGAACTCAACCTCATGAACGGCGACCTGTCCGCCACGATCCGCTCGCTCGAGAAGCGCGGCGTGGTGACGGTGGAGGAGCGGCGCAGTTGGCGCGGATGCGAGGGCTCGACCACGCTTTCCTCCGCGAACGCAGCTGCTCCCAAAGAGCTCACGGCCGGGCAGCAAAACGCCCTCGACGCGATCGCGCGGGCGACCGAGGCCGCGTCCGGCGACGTGGTCCTGGTGGACGGCGTGACCGGTTCGGGCAAGACCGAGGTGTATCTGGCCGCCATCGAGCGCGTTCTGGTACATGGTCGCTCGGCCTGTGTGCTCGTGCCCGAGATCTCGCTCACGGCGCAGACTGTTGGTCGCTTCCGCTCGCGTTTCGGCGATGCGGTGGCGGTGTTTCACTCGCGCCTTTCCGCGGGTGAGCGCCTCGACCAGTGGGATATGGTTCGTTCGGGTGCGGCCCGCGTGGTGGTGGGCGCGCGCTCGGCGCTCTTCTGTCCGCTTGCCGACCTCGGCCTCATCGTTATCGACGAGGAGCATGAGCAGAGCTACAAGCAAGGAAGTAGTCCGCGCTACCACGCGCGCGAGGTGGCTGCCAAGTTGGCGCAGCTCCATGGATGCGCCCTGGTGCTGGGGTCCGCCACGCCGTCGGCCGAGGCGCTCGCCCGCTGTGAGGCCGGTGGCCACGGCGGCGCCCGCTGGACCCGGGTCGAGATGCCCGAGCGCCCCGGTACGGCGCGCCTTCCCGAGGTTATCGTGGCCGACCTGAGGCGCGAGTTCGCCTCCGGCAGCCGATCGATTTTCTCGAGGCCTCTGCTCGACGCGCTCGACGAGGTGGTGGAGAGGCGCCAAAAGGCCGTGCTGCTCCATAACCGACGTGGGTTTGCGAGTTTTCTCATGTGCCGGGAGTGCGGGTGTGTGCCCACGTGCAAGCACTGCTCCACGGCGCTCACCTACCATGAGCGCACCCATACGCTCGAGTGTCACACCTGCGGCTCCTCGTATCGCGTGCGGCCGTACCCCGAGTACGGCAGCGCTTGCCCCAAGTGTGGGAGTCGCTACCTCGCCAAAATGGGGCTGGGAACCCAGCAGGTTGAGGACGCCCTGCGAGCGCTGTTGCCCGAGGACGTGGCGGTGATTCGCATGGACGCCGATTCGACGCGCACCAAGGGCGCGCATCAAAAGCTGCTCGAGCAGTTCGACGCCGCCGAGTGCGCGGTTCTGCTCGGCACGCAGATGATCGCCAAGGGCCTTGATTTCCCCGAGGTGACGCTCGTGGGCGTGATCAACGCCGACTACGCCCTCAAGATGCCCGATTTTCGTGCGGGGGAGCGCGCGTTCGATCTGCTCGAACAGGTTGCCGGTCGCGCCGGTCGCGGAGAGGACCCGGGTCGCGTGATCATCCAGACGTACCTGCCCGATGAGCCGGTCATCCGCGCGGTCAAGACGCACGACCGCTCTGTGTTCACGGAGCACGACCTGGGCATGCGCCGTGAGGCCCTGTACCCGCCGTATGTGCGGCTCGCCAACGTGCTGGTGTGGGGCAAAGATGAGCGCGCGGCTCGAGGTCTGGTCATGCGCATTGCAGAGGAGCTACGTGTCGAGTTTGGCTTGGACGCGGCGCCCATGCTGCACCCGGTGGTCGAGACGGGGAGTGCCGGCGTTGAGTTTTCGTCTCGCGAGCTGCTGAGCCGCCCGCAGATTTTAGGGCCCACGCCGTGTGTGATCGAGCGGGCCAAGGACCGGTATCGTTTCCACATCATCGTCAAGGCACCGCTCGGCTGCGACCTGTCCGGGGCTCTCTCCGCGGCGGTCTCGCGCGCCGGCACGCGTCCCGGCGTGAGCATCGCCGTCGACGTCGACGCCTACGACCTCATGTAGCGTGTTCCAAATGGGGACAGGTACAAATTGAGACATTTCAAAACGCTGCTCGTCCACGGGGCGGACAGCTGGGCGCCGCTCGCAAACGGCAGAATGTCTCAATTTGTACCTGTCCCCATTTGCGCCATTCGCGCCTGCGGGGCCGGTGGAGATGCTTCGCGCGCACATATCGCCCATCACCTCGGCGGGCAATGCGGGTACTATAGAACACGGTGAATACGTGCGGGTTTGCGCCCGCGTACGAAAGGAAGACCATGGAGATCAACGGTATCGTTCTGTCGCCGGACCCGCGTCTGCGCCAGGAGTGCGCCGAGGTCGAGGAGATCAATTCCGACCTTCGCGCCCTGGTTGAGCGCATGAAGGTCCAGATGTTCGAGAACGGCGGCTGCGGGCTGGCCGCCCCGCAGGTGGGCGAGACCATCCAGCTCGCCATCGTGGACACCGAGTACACCTCCGAGAAGGATTACGACCCCTTCGTCCTCATCAACCCCGTGATCGTGGAGCAGTCCGACAACCTCGTGCCCTACAACGAGGGCTGCCTGTCCATTCCGGGCATCAATTGCGAGATCCGCCGTCCCGATCACGTGGTGGTCGAGGCCTACAACCTCGAGGGCGAGTGCATTCGATATGAGGCCGCCGGCGACCTGTTCTGCGTGTGCCTGCAGCACGAGATCGACCATCTGCACGGCAAGACGATGTTCGAGCGCCTGCTTCCGCAGCAGCGCATGCACGCTATGAGGCAGTACCAGGACGCGCTCGCCCGCGGCGCCAAGCCCGGCGAGACGGAGTAGCCATGCGCGTCGTCTTTATGGGTACGCCCGCCTTTGCCGTTCCGTCCCTGCGTAAGCTCGCCGCGGCTCACGAGGTCGCCCTGGTGCTTACGCGTCCGGACGCTGTGCGTTCGCGCGGCAAGAAGCTCGAACCGTCGCCGGTGAAGGAGGCCGCTCTCGAGCTCGACCTGCCCGTGATGGAGGCCAATCGCATGACGCCCGAGGTTCTCGACGCCCTGCGCGCTGCCGAGGCCGAGGTCTTCTGTGTTGCCGCCTACGGCTGCATCCTGCCCGATGAGGTGCTCACCATGGCTCCTCTGGGCTGCGTGAACGTTCATGCCTCGCTGCTGCCGCGTTGGCGTGGTGCGGCCCCCATCCAGCGTTCCATCCTGGAGGGCGATGTCGAGACCGGCGTGTCCATCATGCGTATCGGCCACGGCGTGGACACGGGTGCGTATTGCGCCCAGGCGAGTTGCGCGGTCCCCGGTAAGTCCGCCGACGAGCTGACGGCCGAGCTGGCCGAGCTCGGCGGCGATTTGCTGGTGAGCACGCTGCCTGCCATCGCGGTCGGCTCGGCCGTCTGGACCGAGCAGGACGAGTCGCTTGTGACGCATGCCGCCAAGATCGCCAAGGCGGAGCTGCGCCTCGATCCGGCTGCTGGGGCCCTGGAGAACATCCGTCGCGTCATGGCCTCTTCCAACGCGGCGCCTGCGCGCTGCGTGATCGCCGGCAAGCCCGTGCGTGTGATGCGCGCCGCAGCCGTCGATGTCGCCTCGCCCAGTGTGGCAGCCGGCTCGTTCACCGTGAAGGGCGGGCGTGTCTATATGGGTTGCGCCGATGGTTCGCTTGAACTCATCTCGATCAAGCCGGATGGTAAGCGCGAGATGGACGCCAAGTCCTGGGCCGCCGGCCAGCGTGAGGATGACGGGGCATGGGGTTGCCTTGAGTAAGACGGCCAAACTGTCTCCGGGGCGCCTTGTTGCCCTGCGCATTTTGATCGCCGCCCGCGAGTCGGGGCGCTATGCCCGCGAGCTCGCCGCCGACGCCTGCGCATCTGCTTCGCTCGACACGCGCGATGCCGCCTTTGCGCGTCGCCTCGCACTGGGTGTCACGGGTTGCAGCGGTTGCTTGGACGACGCCCTCAACAGCGTGCTCGACGATCCGCGCTCGCTTACGGCCGACGTGCGCGATGCGCTGCGTATCGGTGCGTATGAGCTGCTCTACCTGGGGACTTCGCCGCAGGTCGCGGTGAGCCAGGGCGTGGAGCTCGCGCGCATGTGCGCTCATGGGGCCGCCGGCCTCGCCAATGCGGTGCTGCGTCGTGTCGCCGAGGGCGCCGAGGCCTTCCTTGCCGCCGAGGATGTTTCCGAGCAGCATCGCGCGATGGTGTCGTGCGCCCGTCGCGCCGGCCTGCCCACATGGCTTGTGCGCAGGATTGTCGACTCGCTGGGGGAGGAGCGCACGCAAGCCATGTTCGCGTGCCAGCTCGAGCCTGCCCCCATCGCGGTGCAGGTCAATCCGTTGCGCTCCGAAGCCGTTGAAGATGCCCTTGCCGCCGATGGCGCTCGATCGTTGGAGCTTCCCGGTGCGTATGCGGTCGACCGCGTGAGTGAGCTCGTGCGTTCGAATGCCTTTGCGCATGCAGATGCCGTCGCCTCCGATTATCACGCGCAGCTCATTGCCGCCGCGGTGACGCGCGAGGGGTCTTGCCTCGAGATTGGCGCCGGTCGCGGCACCAAGACGTTCATGATGCTCGCCCATGCCGAACGCCGAAATCTTGATCACGAGCATGTTGCGCTCGACTTGTACGAGGGTAAATGCCAGGCGAATGCGCAGCGCATCGAGTGCTCGGGGCTGGGGGAGATCTTTACGGCCGCGGGTGATGCCACCGACTTGGACGCGTGCCTTGCCGCGTATGACGAGCAGCTGGGTCGAACCGCGCTGTTCGACACCGTGTTTGTAGATGCGCCGTGTTCGGGTACAGGCACCATGCGCCGCCATGGGGAGATTCCCTGGCGTCTCACGCCTCAGGAGTGCGACCGCGACCTGCCCGAGCTTCAGCTTGAGTTGCTGCGGGAGGCCGCGCGCCGCGTTGGTGCAGGCGGGCAGCTCATCTACGCGACGTGTTCGGTGCTGCGTGCCGAGAACAGCCATGTGGTCACCCAGTTCCTTGGGTCGCCGGAAGGGGAGGGTTTTGCCCCCATGCCGCTGTCCGACGCCCTTGCCGCCGCCGGTCCCGCGTACTCGGGTGCTGTCGAGGACATCGCCGCACACGAGATTCCAATCGGGACCTTCCAGAGCTACCCGCACCAGGGCGGCTTCGACGGCCACTTCTGCGCCCGCTTCATCCGCATCTAAGTCGCCACGTCTCAAATGGGGACTACCTCAATTTAGGGACAGTCCCTAAATTGAGGGGAAGGCTGGAGGGGACTGCGGGCGAAAAGTTGATGTGGCTATACTTAATTGGACAGTCGGATGAGTGTCTGAGGGCCCTTCGAGGAAAGGAGGCCCATGCGGGACTCCAAGCAACCCAGGCAGTTCACCGAGGACTTCAAGAGGCAGATAGTCGCCCTGGTAGACTCCAGCAAGCCGCGCGCCGAGGTGATGCGCGAGTGCGACCTCGGCAAATCCACACTGGACCGCTGGATCCAGCGGCTCCATGCATGCGGCTCCACTGCCGCCGCGGACAACCGCACCCCTGAGCAGAACCGCCTCATCGAGCTCGAGCGCGAGAGCGCTAGGCTCAAGATGGAGGTCGACGTCTTAAAACAAGCGGCGCTGATATTCGCTCGAAAGTGACGGTGATGGCGGCGTACGCCGGCCGCTGCCCGGTATCAGCGCAGTGCCGCATCTTCGGCGTGCCGCGCTCCACCTGCTACCATATGCTCGCCAACCCGCCCGCACCGAAGGCTCAAGATCGCGCTCGCGAGGTCCGGCATCGTCGTCTCGAGGCGAAGGATATGCAGGATATTGAGGGAGAACGGCCTATTCAGCGCGTATTCCGGGCGCGGGCCGATGGTCTCGCGCCCTGCCGCCCCTGCACACACGTCGCCGCCGACCTCACCTACGTGCGCGCTGTGTCGCGCTGGCGCTACGCGTGCCTGCTGGTCGACCTGCACGACAGGGAGATAATCGGGTGCTCGTGCGGCCGGCGCAAGGATGCCGCGCCGGCCAAGGCCGCGCTCTCGAACGTCGAGTTTCCCCTCGACGAGATCGAGGCGTCCCATTCCGACCGCGGGCCGGAGTTCTGCAACGCCGAGATCGACGCGATCCCGGCCGACTTCGGGATCGCGAGGTCGGTCTCCAGGCCCGGTAACCCGCACGACAGCGCCGTGGTGGAGTCGACGAGCCACATCCTGAAGAGGGAGCTCGTCGCGGGCGGGAGGTTCGGCTCCGATGAGGAGCTGCGTGCCGCCCTGTTCGATTGGGCCAACTGGCACGACAACTTCAGGATCCGCTCGACCTTGGGCTGCATGAGCCCCGTCGAGTTCAGGGAGGCGGGTTCGATCATCTCGTGAATCTGTCTAAGAAAATGTTGCCACATTACCTGCGCTCGGCGGGCAGGGGCGGGGCGGGCGACATGTCCTCCATGTCGGCGTGCTCCACGACGGCGTTGCGGCTGGCGTGGGGCCTTCGCGCTATCTCGGCGCTCGGCACCCCGTCGGCGTCCATCGACCGTATATCATTCCTCATGTCCAGGGGGCACGGCCATCTCCTCCATCCTTCCCGGGCGGGCTCGGCCCTCGTGCTCTTTCTGCTCAATTCTCAATGACCGCGATGCTCAAGAAGCGGTGACCATTCGAACCACTTCTTAGCGAACATCAACACGCGACAAAGCGGTCGATTTGGGAGATCAATGAGTTCGATGCGGATGCAGTGTTGCCGAGGAAGCGTGAGCGGAGCGAGTAGGCACGGCAGGGGTCCTTCTTGGGCCAAGCTGCTAGATCGTTCTGTTCGTGTCTATAAGGAACGTTCGACAAGTCTGTCTGAGGTGCAGCCCGGGATGAGCGCTGAACGCTTGTGCGTGACCCGGCTTTCGATGCCGAACGATTCGCGTTCCCTCAAGGTCAACAAGAGTTTCCATGAGGGAAATCGCGTTTGAAGACACTCCTTTAGGGGCCGGTTGCCATCTACGTCGGATTGTGCAGTACGGGGGGGACGGATGAGGGTCCGTTTTTCAGCAACAAGCTTGTCGGTATATTAATCATTTTGTAATTAATAAAATCCAAATAGTAATTATCTAAAACAAGAGTAATAATCCACTCAGATAAAGTACAACTGCGAGATAGGGTTTGCTGGAATTGCTTATGTGATATGGGGTGTTGAACATGAGATGCCGTCATTTGAACGAGAGGGAATACAGGATATTTTGAGGGGGACGAGTTTAATGGGCACTTCGTTACCTCAGATTTGGGTTGTTTGAAAAATGGTCGACTAAGAGTTAGTGGTCGAGCCGACAGCCTGATTGTTCTTGATGACGGAGGGAAGATCGCTCCGGAGGTAGTCGAATCTCAACTCTCCGATTTTCCATCGATTGGAGAGGTTCGCATCATTGGTATCAGGGAGGGAAGCCGGTCGGTAATATGCGCACAGATTGAGGTCGGCGACGGCTTCGATCGCGACGCTGTCATATCGGACGTTGGGAAGTACAACCAAAAAGTAACAACTCAAGAGCGGGTAATGAAAACTGAGTGGATGAGAGATGGAACGCTCGCGCGGACCGCGCTCGGAAAGCTCAAACGTTCGCCCGTCAACGAAAGGAGATGAGCGTCGTGATCAAAGTGGAGAATGTGGCCAGAACATTCAAGACGGAGCGCGTTATCGATAATGCCAGTTTCGTTCTGAGCTCCTGCGGGGTTTCCGCTCTTGTCGCGCCGAATGGAAGCGGAAAGACTACCCTGATGTCAATTATAGCCGGCTTGATGGAGCCAACCGAGGGTCGGGTTTTGTTTTCGGACGGAGAAGGAACGTGCGATGTGGCCCTTCTCCTTGCGGGTGACAAAAACCTGTATATGAAGAACACCGTCATGGAGAACCTGATGTATTTTGCTGCCCTGAATGGGTACGGCCGTGGGGATATCCAAGGGGATATTGACGATGTGGTTTCCTGGTTTCCGGAGTTGAAGGCCCTTTGGCGGAAGACAGCGGAATCGCTTTCTTATGGCCAAAAGAGACTGGTGTCTCTGGCGAGCGCGGTCATTTCTAGGAATCGCTACCTTTTGGTTGATGAGGCTGTTGAGGGTCTTGATGTGGCCAATGTTGAAAGGCTGGTTGAGGTATTGCAAAAGGTGTCGAGCCGGCGGAGCGTGCTTGTGAGCTCCCATGATCTGCGATTCGTCTCTAAAGTAACCGATTCAGTGCTTTTCCTGAGCGGGGGGAAGGTTTTACGTGAGTCCATTCATTCCGAGGATGAGCTTAGAAACCGCTATTCGGAACTATTCGGTGAGGTGGCGCAATGAATTCTCCAAGTGATTCGCTGGCTTCGGTTGTTCGCCAAGTGAGGGCGTTGCTCTGGACGGCGAGGGTGGAACTGTCGGGGGCATTCAGGTACCGCGCATCTTTCGTCTCGGATATCGTGGTCTACACCGCGATACTTACGCTGTTCATGATGTCCGGTTCCGGTCATTCTTTATCTGAGAAATATGGCGTTGCGGACTATAGGAGTCTGCTGTTTGCGGGATATATCGCCTGGACGTTTGCGAACTCAGCTTTGGTCAGCAGCGTGAATAACACGAGCGCTGAGCTTTCCAGGGGAACTTTCTATCGGAAGTTGAATGCATGTTGCCCGTTGCCTCTCATACAACTAGGGGAGCTGTTGAGCACTGTGCTGATGAATTGCATCGTTGCGTTTGCGGTGGCGATTATAGGTGGCATCGTGTGGGATTTGCGGCTATATGTCAGCGGAGTCTCCGTGGGTGCGATAGCGATGTGCTCTCTCGGCATGTATGGAATGGGCCTTTTGCTGAATGGCGCCACGATTAAGTACAAACGGGTAGGCTCCCTGCTATTTCTCTTCCAGCTCGGCTTACTGTTTGTAACCGACACCATTCCCTCAGACTCGATTGTGCTGTCGGTCACGCGGCTGGTTCCGCTTACGGCTTGCAACGATTTGATTAGGCTTTCCATGATTGGTGCCGACTTTGTTGAGCCCGCGGTTCGGCTCTGCGCCTCTTCGCTTGCCTGGTTGGCTCTAGGCTATGTTGTCTTCAGATTCTTTCTTTTCAGGGCGAAAAAAGATGGGAATCTATTGCATTACTAGGTGGGATAAGAATGATTGAAATCGAGATGCAAAAATTCGTCGATGTTGTTGAGAGATACAGAGAGCAAGATCGAGAGATCGTGCCGGAATCTCGGCTCTTCTGCGATTTGTAGCCCGACGCGTTCGACATCATTGTGCTTATCTGCTTGATAGAAGAGGCGCTTTACATCTTCATAGACCTTAGTTATGAGTTTGACGTCGAAACCATCGAGGACTTCTATCGATTTGTGCGCCTGCATAGTGAGCAGGATTGAAAGTAGCTGCCCTCATATATTGAGTGCTGTTTGTCGGGTTCGATCCCAAGCGCTCGGCTGGCTCACACCCGACGAGCACCGCTTCGCGCTGGAATATGCCGTGTAGGCACAAGAAATAGTCCGCAGTCCCAACCTCAATTTAGGGACAGACTCTAAATTGAGGTTGGTGAGGGTGCGAGGAACGGTTGCAAAATAGTCAAATCTTCGACTTTTGTAACCGTTATGGGGTCGCTGTGCGCATAAATTGGTCCTACAACGTTCAATGTGGAGGGCGTCGTGAGGCGAGGATGCCCGAATTCTGCGGTTTTGTGGGTTGCTTGTCGTATCGCGTTCTTTCGGCTGTCAGTTTTCACCCTCTTGCGGGCTTGATTGGTCACACAAGTGTCGAATTTGACAATCGGGACCCCGGGGCATGTCGAGATGGCGACTTACTAGGCGTTGGGACAGCAGCCGCAGGAGCCGGTCGCGCTTGCGCAGGAGCTGCTCGCGCGTTGGTCGGTGTTGTAGAAGCCCGAGCCCTCGAACTTGATGCCGCTTGCGCTGAACACCTTTTCGGCTGCGCCGCCGCAGGAGGGGCAGGTGACCTCCGGGCGTTCCGTCATGCTGTGCTCGACCTCGAAAACCTCGCCGCAAGCCGTGCAGCGATAATCATAACGTGCCATGTCGTATCTGCCTTTCTTCCAGGGAGGGGGCGCCGGGCCCAAGACCCGACGCCCCGTTGTGCGTTTTCGTTATTCCGAGGATAACTGTACCCAAAACAGCGCCACGCGATGTGACGGGTTTATGCCGATGGGCGGCACGCGCCGCAGGCTCGTCGCGTGTCCACAGGAGCTTCGCACTCGTGGGCATGTCACTCGCAGCTATGCCGATGCGCCTGCCCTCGATGTGGCACGTCCCGTCTCGTCGAGCACCCCTGCGATCTTGCGTTCGTAATCGCAGATCAAGTCCTCATCGGCCTGCCAGCTCCAGTTGCCCTCGGCCACGCCTGGCACGTTCATGCGAGCATCGTCGCCAAGGCAGAGCAGGTCTTGCAGCTGCATCATGACGAGCGTCGCCGGGCTGTCAAGCGCATGGCGCATGATTTCGCCTGCCAGGTAACGCGCGCCCTGCTCGTCGCCATTGGAGCAGAACGATCGCTGGCAGAACCCGACGAGCGTCGAGGTGTCGTGCGTCGAGGTGTAGAGGACCTTCTCGTTGTGCGGCCAGATTTGCTCGCGGATGTCGTAGTCCGCGAACTCCAGAACGTCCATTCCGGAAAACCCGCAGCTTGCAAGCAGGGCGCGCACGCCGGGAGTGAGAATGCCCAGGTCCTCGGCGATAAGCGGCAGCGGTCCGAACTCCTCGAATGCACGCTGGAACAACTCGATGCCCGGTCCCGGCATCCAGGTGCCATCGGCTCCGGTGCCCCCTGCGGGAATCGCAAAGTAGTTATGGAAGCCCAGGAAGTGATCGAGGCGCACGCGGTCGTACAGCTTGAACGAGCGGCGCAGGCGGGCAAGCCACCATACGTATCCGTCTTTGCGCATATGGTCCCAGTTGTAGGTGGGATTGCCCCAAACCTGTCCGGTGGCCGAGAAGCGATCCGGCGGGACTCCCGCGATCTCGTAGGGCATGCCGTCCTTACCGAGTGAGAACATCTCGGGTTCGCTCCACGCATCGGCCGAGTCGTCCGAGACGTACATCGGGATATCGCCGACGATCTCAATGCCCTTCTCGTGCGCGTATGCGCGCATCTCGGCCCATTCACGCTCAAAGCGGAACTGGACAAAGGCATGGTAGCGGGCACGATCGGCGAAGCGTGCATCGGCGAAGATGTTGACATGGTAGCGACGCAGCTCGTCAGGCCAGCTATGACGGCTGGTGCCGTTCATGGCATCTTTGACGGCCATGAACGCGCAGTACGGGTCAAGCCAGCTCTCGTTCTCTCGGGCGAACTCGAAGAAATCTCGGCTGGTAAAGCCGCCTTCCGCCTTGAAGCGTTCGAAGGCGCGTTTGAGTTCGGAGGTCGTTTCCTCCAGCAGATTGGGGTTGCCCGCGAAGGCGGACGGTCCGGCGTAGGGGGATCCAAAGGAGTCTGTGGGATTGACGGGCAAGACTTGCCAATAACGCAGGCCGGTGGCAGCGAGATGATCGATAAAGCGGCGAGCGGGCGCGCCGAGGGTGCCCGCGCGACCCGCGTTGGGCAGTGAGGTGATATGCGCGATGACGCCGGCGCTGCGCTCGAGCGGCTTTTGCAAGCGCTGCTCCTTGCTGGAATACACCACGGCCGATCCGAGTGGCCATAGACGTACCTCCGCGCAGCCATCGGCCCCTCGCTTGAGGTCGGTGCCTGAGACGAGATCGAGGGCAAAATCCCCCTCGATGGGAACGCGCACGGAGCGCGCATCGGATAGGCTGTGATTGATGAGGACGCTTGCAACCTGGCCATCCGATCCGCGACGGCGGTAGCAAAGCACATCGTCGTTGTACGCGAACGCATCGAACGCCCCGTCAACGAGGAAGGGCAGGGCGCGGCGCAGCATGATGGTGTTGCGAACCATGTTGAGCATGTCGCGGTCGTGCACGGCGTCGGGTGCGGGCAGCGTGCGGCGGTTTCCGGGATCGGAGAGGCCCTCGAGGGCGTATTCGTCGCCGTAATAGATGGAGGGGACGCCGGGCAGCGTCATCTGCATGAGCGTGGCGAGCCAGAAGCGTCCCTTGGCCAGGCCCATTGAATTCTCGTCGAGGCGGAAGCGGCCGCGCTCCTCCTCGGGCAGTTGGCTCTCGTCGGGGCCACCGCCGAGCACAGAGGCGATGCGCGGTTTATCGTGGCTGCCGAGCAGGTTGAGGCAGCAGGCCAGCGCCTCGGGCGGGTAGTTTTCACGTAGCGTCTCGATGCGCTCGGCGCACTGGTAGGCGTTCTCTCCGTAGACGAGAAAACCCAGGATGGCATCGCGCAGCGGATAGTTCATGGCAGAGTCGAGCTCATCGCCCAGCAGGTACTTGCGCAGCTTGCCGTACGCGAGCTTGTTGGATGCATCTTCCCAGACCTCGCCGAGCAACAGGCCGTCGGGGCGCTCTTCGAGCATCGCGGCCTTGATGTCCTCGATAAGCTCGTCAGAGAGCTCATCGGCCACGTCGAGGCGCCAGCCGCGTGCACCGGCGCGCAGCCAGGTGCGGATCACGCCGTTTTCACCGAGCAGCAGTTCGCGCACGCGATCGGACTTCTCGTTGAGGTCGGGCATGTTCTCGATGCCCCACCAGGAGCTGTATGTCCCGTCTTCGTTCCAGCAATACGCGTCATACCAGGGAGACTCCTCGCCCTGCCATGCGCCCTTGCCAGGGTAGTTCCCAAAGCGGTTGAAATAGATGGAGTCGTCTCCCGTGTGGTTGAACACGCCGTCGAGGATGAGCGAGATGCCCAACTTGTCGGCGTCTTGGGCGAGGCGACGGAAGTCCTCCTCGGTTCCGAGCATGGGGTCGATCGTGAGGTAATCGGCCGTGTCGTAGCGGTGATTGCTCTGCGCTTCGAAGATGGGGTTGAGGTAGATCGCGGTGACCCCCATAGCGTGCAGGCGGGGGAGGTCCTGACGGATCCCCTCGAGCGATCCACCGTAGAAGTCCCAGCTCTTGATGGATTTATCCTCGTTGCGCTCGTATACCGGAGGCTTGTCCCAGTCCATCACCAGGTGCTTGCCAGGGCCCTTGCGGGGCTTGTCGACGACAGCCTGGGCACGCTCGAGCCAGTGCTCGTCGCGTGCGTAACGATCGGGGAAAATCTGGTATACGATGCCGCGCTCGTACCAAGCGGGACGGGTTTTGCGGTGCTCATACACGGTGATTTGGAACGAGGGGACGTCTGCGCGGTCGGTATAGTTGACCGACTCTCCGCCCGTGGCGCCATCGCGCGCGCCGACCTTGAGCATTGACCCGTCGGTGCATGTCACGCGGAAGCTGTACCATAAGATGCACGGTTCGGAGCAGTCGATGGACGCTACCAGGGTGTTGGATTCACCGAGGGTCATTGGGATGAGCTCTTCGCCGCGATCGTCGACCCATGTGCGAACCTCACCTTTGAGGAATCTGGCATCGGCGTCTTCGACACGCAATGTGAGATGAACGGTGGTTCCGGCCACAACAGCGCCAAACGGCACGCGATATTCCGACCGGCGGGAATTATGAAAGAGCCTCATGAGACAGCTAACTAAACGAACGGATAATGCCTGTTCATTATACAGGTTGCAGTGGGTTGGTTCACTGCCGGCGGTTGGGCGTCCCTTGGGGATTCGAGGCGCTCGCACATGAAAATGGCCGAGGGCATATCGCCCTCGGCCCGTATAGCGCGGCTGGATGTGCGCGCCTTTTATTTGCGCTTGCCCCTGCGGGTTGCCTTGGGAACGACCTTGGTCGTCGGGCTGGCGGGTTTGGGGTCGGCCGCGGGAGTTGCGGTGGGCTTGGGCTCGATGGTGGGGAGCACGGCATCCAGGTCGATCTTGGCTTGGGTGGGGTTGGCCGTTGCGGGCTTTGCTGCAGTTGTGGGCACCGCGGTCGCGGTCTTGGCCGCGGCGGTTGCCTTTGTGGTGGCAGTCTTGGGGGCCGTGGCCTTGGCGGCCGTGGTCTTACGAGCGGTCGTCTTGCGTGCAGCGGGCTTCTTTACGGGCGTCGCTGCGGGCTCGTCAACAGGTTTGACCTCGGGCTCAGCAGGCTTTGCTTCCTTGGCGGGCTCTGCCTCTTCGGTCAGGGCTGCTTTGGTTTTGGGCTGCGGCAGAGGGATATCAGGGCGCAGGTTGTGATACATCGCCATGTAGACGTCGGCCGAACGAGTCCAGCTGAAGTCTGCGGCCATGGCGTTGTCCACGAGCTTGTTGAACGCGGCGCGATCGTCCCAGAACAGGCGCGCGGCGCGGAAGACGGTATCGGCCATCTCGTCGCCGTTGAAGTTGGCGAACGAGAAGCCGGTGCCCTCACCTGTGAACTGGTTGTACGGCGCGACAGTGTCCTTCAAGCCGCCGTTTTCGCGCACGATGGGCAGGGTGCCGTAGCGCATGGCGATCATCTGTGACAGGCCGCAAGGTTCGAATAACGACGGCATAAGGAACAGGTCGGCGCCTGCGTACATGCGCTGGGACAGCGCGGGGTCGAACTGGATGCGTGCGGCCATGGTTCCGGGGTACTTGCCCTCGAAGTAGCGCAGCGCGTTCTCATAGTCGGTATCACCGGTGCCGAGCACGGCCACCTGGATACCACCGGAAAGGATCCGGTCGAGCGCGTACGTGACCAGGTCCATGCCCTTCTGGCGGGTGAGTCGCGTGACCATGACCATGAGGGGGCGGTCATCGCGGACCTCCAGGCCCAGCTCCTCCTGCAGGCGGGCCTTGCAAACGGCCTTGCCGGAACGGTCGCTGGCGGTGAACTGCGCGGGGATGCGCTGGTCGGTGGCGGGGTCGAAGCCCACGGTATCGATGCCGTTGACGATGCCTTGCAGAATCGGTGCGCGGCGGCGCAGAATCCCATCGAGGCCCTCGCCGAACTCGCCCGTCTTGATCTCCTCGGCGTACGTGGGGGAGACGGTCGTGATGGCGTCGGTGTAGTTGAGGGCGCCCTGCATGTAGTTGACGGCGTCGGGACCGCAGGTGAGCTGGAAGGCGGCTGCGGGAATATGCGCCAGGCCCAGGATGTCGTTCAGTACCTTGGCACTGTACTGACCCTGGAACGCGATGTTGTGGATGGAGAACACCGTCTTAATGTTCTGGTAGAACGGTGAGGCCTGGTAGAACTCGCGCAGGAAGACGGGGGCCATGGCGGTGTGCCAGTCGTTGCAGTGCAGGACGTCGCACGTGAATCCGTTCAGAACCCCGGGCAGGTACTGGAGGGTTTCGACGATGGCCTTGGAGAAGAAAGCGAAGCGCTCTCCGTCGTCGAAGAACCCGTACGGATAGCCACGGCTGAAGTAGCGCTCGTTATCGATGAACAGGTAGTCGACGCCGCGGTGGTTGAGGCGCTCGATACCGCAGTACTCATTGCGCCAGCCGAGCGGGACATAGAAGTCGCACAGGTGCTCCATGCGGTCCTTGAACTCCTGTGCGATGGTGTCGTACTTGGGAACGAGCACGACGACCTCGGCGCCCGCGGCTTTGAGAGCCTGGGGCAGGGAGCCCGCCACGTCGCCAAGGCCGCCGGTCTTCACGAAGGGCGCGGCTTCGGCGCTGGCAAATGCGACATGGAGTTTCTGCTGGGTGGATTCGGTCATATGGATGCCAATCTCTTGATGCGCGCGTTGCTTCGCGGCGTCGAGTTCAGTGATTCCGTGCGGATACGCCGCCTGAGGCGTGTGCTCGAGGCGGCGTATCCATCATATGCGCGTCTGGCGTACCAGGGAGCGTCGGCTGCGCGTGCGGCCCTAATTCTCGATCGCGACCTTGGGCACCACGAGCACGTTGTCGGGCGTGCCGGTGAGGACGGTCCCGGCTTCCACGACGTTGTTCTTGTCCACGATGGCGTTCTCGACGCGCGCGCCGCGCTTGATGACGCAGCCCTGCATGATGATGGAGTTGGCTACGTAGGCGCCGCTCTCGACGATGACGTCGCGCGAGAGGGTGGAGCCGCGCACGGTGCCGTCGATGCGGCAGCCTGCGGAGATGAACGAGTTGGTGGCGTTTGAGCCGGAGCTGTACTTCGCGGGCGGCGTGTCGTGAGCCTTGGTCATGATCGGGCGGCTGTGCGTGAACAGCTGGTGCATGACATCGGGGTTGAGCATCTCCATGCTCCGCTGGTAATAGCTCTCCTCGTTGAACATGCCGACGGCGAGGCCCTTGAACTCGTAGGTGCACACGTCGATGCGACCGAAGTCGGGGCGGATGGCGTCGAACAGGTCGAGGTAGTCGAGCGTCTCGTACTGCTCACACAGCTCGAGGAGCAGGTCGCGGTTGATGATGAAGCAGTCGAGGAACTGGTTCTCGCCGTAGGCGCAGCCGCTCTTGAGATCGGTGACGCGGCCGTTCTCGTTGATGTCGAGCTTGGTGACGTCCTCGAGCTGGCGGTCGGCCTTCTTGTAGATCATCGTCACGCCGGAGCCGCTGCGTTCGTGCGCATCGATGACGGCGGAGAGGTCCATGTTGAAGACGATGTTGGTCGCACTCATGACCACGTAGGGCTCGCTGGCGCGCTGGAACAGCATCTTGTTGGTGTTGATGTCGCGCAGCAGGAAGCGGATGCCCTTTTTGGCGGTGCCGTAAGCGCTGCCCTGGAGTAGGAACAAGCCGCCCTTCTTGCGATCGAGCTCCCACTCGCGTCCGCTGCCGAGGTGGTCGACGAGCGAGCGGTAATTGCCCGGAAGCACCACGCCGACGGTGCGGATGCCCGCGTTCATCATGTTGGACAGCGGGAAGTCGATGAGACGGTAGCGGCCCATGAACGGGATGGAAGCGAGCGGACGGCATTCAAGCAGGTGGCTGTGCTCTTTGCTCGTGTAGTTGGCAGTGATGTAGCCGATGGCCTTGCGGTTGATCATCGGATCATTCCCCCTTCCCGATGACGACGTCGTTTCCAACGACGGCGGTATCCTTGGTCATATCGACGCTTCCGAGCTTGACGCCCTCTTCCACGACGGCGTTCTCGCCCAGGATGGCGCGCACGACGTGCGCCCCGTCCTTCACGATGGCTCCCGGCAGCAACACGGAATCCTCGACGATGGCGCGCTCGCCCACCACGCAGTCTGTGGAGAGAATCGAGTGGCGCGCGGTGCCGTAGACGCGGCAGCCGTTGGAGACGAGGCAGTCGTCAACGCGGCCCTCGGGCCCGATGAAGTGGGGAGGACGGGTCGAGTCGTTGCTCATGACCGGGAAGGACTTGTCGAACAGGTCGAACTCGGGGTTGTCGCCGAGCAGGTCCATCGAGGTCTCGTGGAAGCTCGCGATGGTGCCGACGTCCTTCCAGAAGCCATGGAACTCGTACGTGTGCAGGCGCTTTCCCTCGGCAAGCAGCTTGGGGATGATGTCGTTGCCAAAGTCGTGGCTGGAGCGCTGGTCGACGGCGTCCTCCTCGAGCGCCTTTACGAGCACGTCGGTGGAGAAGATGTAGATGCCCATGGAGGCGAGGTTCGAATCGGGCTTCTCCGGCTTCTCGGTGAACTTCACGATGCGACCGTCTTCGGGGTCGGCGGTGATGATGCCGAAGCGGCTGGCCTCCTCCCACGGTACGGGCATGACCGAGACGGTGAGGTCGGCGTTGTGCTCGATGTGGCTCTCGAGCATCTTGCGGTAGTCCATGCGATACAGGTGGTCGCCGGACAGGATGAGCACGTACTTGGGGTCGTGGCTCTTGATGTAATTGAGGTTCTGCGTGATCGCGTCGGCGGTGCCGGCATACCATGCGCCGCCGTCCTGCGTGGCGTAGGGCGGCAGGATGGAAACGCCGCCGCCGTGCTCGGCGAGATCCCACGCGCGGCCGGAGCCGATGTACTCATGGAGCTGGTACGGACGGTACTGGGTCAGCACGCCCACGGTGTCGATGCCGGAGTTTGCGCAGTTCGACAGCGAGAAGTCGATGATGCGGAACTTGCCGCCGAAGCTGACGGCCGGTTTTGCGATCTTAGAGGTGAGAGCCATCAGTCGGCTGCCTTGGCCTCCCGCGAGGAGCATCGCGATGCATTCTTTGCTTGCCATCAATCTCTCCCTTTATCCGTTGGATGGTTGCGGATGTCTTGTGCGGGATATCCGTGTCCGGAGGCGGCGTCCCGTCTTCGCCGCCTCCGTCGCCCTATTGGTGCGCCGGCCGTTTCCCAGCGCGCCGCACCTCCTTTATGCGTGCCAAATCTCGTCGCGGTATTCGCGGATGGTTCGGTCGGAGGAGAACCAGCCGGACATCGCGGTATTGTGCAGCGCGCGGCGGTTCCAATCCTGGGTCTCGGGATAGGTCGCGGTAAGCTTTTCCCAGGCGTCCACATAGGAGTGGAAGTCCTTGAGCACCAGGTCGTAGTCGTTGTTGAACATGAGCTCGTGATGGATGCTCTCGAAGTTTCCGGATTGAGCGGCGAAGGTGCCATCGACGAGCTGGTCGATGATGCGGCCGAGGCGCGCGCGATCGGAGTTGACGACATCCCAGGCGAAGTACTGGCCGGAGGCGCGCAGGGCGTCGACCTCAGGCGTGGTGAGGCCGAAGATCGCCTCGTTCTCGCGGCCCGCCAGATCGACGATCTCGATGTTCGCGCCGTCCATGGTGCCGAGCGTGAGGGCGCCGTTCATCATGAGCTTCATGTTCGAAGTGCCGGAGGCCTCCTTGCCGGCCGTGGAGATCTGCTCGGAGATTTCGGCGGCAGGGTAGATGAGCTGGGCGTTCGAGACGCGGAAGTTCGGGATGAAGCAGACCTTCATGACATCGTTGACGCGTGGGTCATTGTTGACGACTTCGGCCACACCGTTAATCAGGCGGATGACTTCCTTGGCGAAGGTGTAGCTCGAGGCGGCTTTGCCGGAGAAGATGAAGGTGGTGGGCTGAATCTTGAAATTCGGATCGGCGAGGCGACGGTTATAGAGGTCCATGACCTTCATGATGTTCAGGAGCTGGCGCTTGTAGGCGTGGAAGCGCTTGACCTGGACGTCGAAGACCGTGTTCGGGTCGATGGTGAGGCCGCACTCGCGCTTGACGTAGTCGGCCAGGCGCTGCTTGTTGGCGAGCTTGGAGGCGCCGACGCGCTCAAGGAAAGAGGCATCGCCTTCGAAGGCGGTGAGCTTTTCAAGCTCGCGGGCGTCGTCAAGCCAGCCGTCGCCGATGGCCTCTGTCACGAGTTTGGCGTAGGTGGGGTTGGCCTCAGCGAAGAAGCGACGGTGGCTGATGCCATTGGTCTTGTTGTTGAACATCTCCGGGCGCATGGCTGCGAAGTCCTTGAGCGTGCTCGCCTTGAGGATGTCGGAGTGGATCTTCGCGACGCCGTTAACGGAGTGGCTGCAGATTACGGACAGGTTGGCCATACGGACCTCGCCATCCCACAGGACGGCGGTCGCGCGCAGTCGCTCGGCACTCTCGGGCTTGCTCATGTCGAAGCTCTCGCGCCAGCGACGGTTGATTTCGTCGATGATCTGGTACACGCGGGGCAGCAGGGTGGAGAAGGTGGAGATGGGCCACTTCTCGAGAGCCTCGGGCAGGATGGTGTGGTTGGTGTAGGACACCGTGTTCGTCACGATCTCCCAGGCGTCGTCCCAGGTCAGTCCCTCTTCGTCCATGAGGATGCGCATGAGCTCGGGTCCGCACATCGCCGGGTGCGTATCGTTGGTGTGGATTGCCACATAGCGGGGCAGCTCGCTCCAAGCCTTGCCGTGCTCGCGCTCAAAGGTGTCGAGGAGGGTGCGGATACCCGCGGCAACGAACAGGTATTCCTGCTTGAGGCGAAGCAGGCGGCCGTGCTCACCGGCGTCGTTGGGATACAGGATGGCGGAGATGGCCTCGGCATTGGCGCGGTCGCGGTCGGCGCCGGTGTAGTCGCCGGCGTTAAAGGCGTCGAGGTCGAAGTGGTCGTCGATGGGCTCGGCACTCCAGCAGCGCAGCTTGTTGACGGTCTTGCCGCCGTACCCGACGATCGGGATGTCGTAAGGCACGGCCAGGACGTCATCGGTCCCCTCAACGGAGTAGAAGGTGCGGTCGCCCTCCTGGCGTGAGACGACGTAGCCGCCGAAGCCGATGCGAACAGCCTTGTCGGGGCGCTTGACCTCCCAGGGATAGCCCTTGGAGAGCCATTCATCGGCCACTTCGACCTGACGGCCATCGACAATCTCCTGCTTGAAGAGGCCGTAGCGATAACGCATGCCGTTGCCGTAGCCCGCGATGCCCTCGTGGGCCATCGAGTCGAGGAAGCATGCGGCGAGGCGACCGAGGCCGCCGTTGCCCAGAGCCGGATCGGGTTCCTGGCGCTCGATCTCGTCGAGATCGCCGCCCATGTCGGCGATGGCGTCGGCCACGAGGTCGCGAATGCCGAGGTTCAGCAGATAGTTGTCGAGCAGGCGACCGATGAGGAACTCGATGGAGAAGTAGTAGACGCGCTTCTTGCCCTCGGTGCGGTTGCGCTCGTCGGTTTTGGCGGCAATGACGCGGGCATCGCCGGCAACCATGTTGGCCAGCGCGGTGAAGCGGTCGATATCGCTCGTATCCTCGAACTCCTTGCCGGACAGTGCGCGCACGTGCTGGCGGTACTGCTCGATGAACTGCTCTTTGTTCTCGTAGATCTTATCCATGGTTTCCTTTCGAAAAGGGCCGGGTTGGTGATAGTCGCGAACACGCACGATCGACCCGGCGTGCGGTTGCGTCATCGTGGGCGCGAGGTGCTCCGAGGTCGGTGCTTACTTCGCGCGGGATGTCCTGGTTTTGGGTGCGGCCTTTGTCGTTGGCGTCTTTGCCTTGGATGTCCTGGCCGTGTCGACGGGTTCGGGCTCGTCCTTGGCCGTGCGATTCGCCGCTGGCTTCTTCTTTGCCGCCTTGGGAGGCTTGTAGGAGGAGGCGCGGCGACGGCGGTAGACCAGGCCGGCAAGGCCGGGAACGGCGATCTCGATGGAGTTGTCGCGCATGTTCCAGGGCTCGGGTTTGGAGGAGGTCATGTCGACCACCGGGAAGCCGGATCCGCCAAAGGTCGGTTCGTCCGTATTGAAGACGAGCTCCCAATCGCCCTCGCGCGGGGTTCCCACGCGATAGGTCTCGTAGGATGCCGGGTCGAAGTTGATCAGGACGAGCAGGTCGTCGGCTGGCTTATCGCCGTGACGCACGAAGCTCACAATGGACTGCTCGGAGTTGTCGGCGTCGATCCATTCGAAGCCCTGCTCGGTATAGGCGTTTTGCCACAGTCCGCGCTGCTTGGTGTAGAAGTGGTTGAGCGCCTCGATGAAGCGCTGCTGAGCGCCGTGGGTCGCGTCGAAATCCTTGGCGAGGAACCACTCGATGGACTCGTAGTATCGCCATTCGATCTGCTGGCCAATCTCGTCACCCATGAAGGAAAGCTTGGCGCCGGGGTGGGTCATCTGGTAGAAGGCGAGCGTGCGAAGACCAGCGAAGCGGCGCCAGTCGTCGCCCGGCATGCGTCCGATCAGGGAGCACTTGCCGTTCACGACCTCATCGTGCGACAGCGGCAGAACAAAGTTCTCCGAGAAGGCGTACATGATGGAGAAGGTGAGCAGGCTGTGGTTGCCCGGGCGCCAAGGGAAGTCGCACTGCATGTAGTGCAGGGTGTCGTTCATCCAGCCCATATCCCATTTGAGGTGGAATCCCAGGCCGCCGTCCTCTGCGGGATACGTGACCAGGGGCCATGCGGTGGATTCCTCGGCGATCATCATGACGTCGGGGAACTCCTTGCCCACAGCGCAGTTGACCTGGCGGATGAACGCGGAGGCGTCGAGGTCCTCCTCGGTGCCGTACTTGTTGAATTTCTTGTCCGCTGGGTTGTCCACGCCGAAGTTGAGATAGAGCATGCTCGAGACGCCATCCATGCGAATGCCGTCGACATGGAACTGCTCGATCCAGAAAAGGACGTTGGACACGAGGAAGCTGCGAACCTCGGGGCGGGAGAAGTCGAACTTATGCGTGCCCCAGCTAGGGTGAATCTCGCGTTCGAAGAGCATGCGGCCGTTGAAGGTCGCAAGTCCCTCGGCGTTGGCGCAAAAGCCCCCGGGAACCCAGTCCAGAATCACCCCGATGCCGGCCTTGTGGCAGGCATCGACGAAGTGCATGAGCTGTTGGGGGGTGCCGTAACGAGAGGTTGCGGCGAAGTATCCCGTAGCCTGATATCCCCAAGATCCGTCGAAGGGGTGCTCGGAGAGGGGCATGACCTCGATATGGGTATAGCCCATCTTCTTGACGTAAGCCACGAGCTCATCGGAGAGGTCGTCGTAGGTGTAGTACGTTCCGCGTTGCGCAGGGAACGGATCGCCGGGACCGGGCCAGGTGCCGTCTTCGCGTGGCTCGCCCTGCGGTTCGTTGCCATGGCGCTTCCAGGAGCCCAGGTGCACCTCATAAATGTTGAGCGGGCTCTTCATGATGTCGCGTTCGGCGCGGCGATTCAGCCATGTGGCATCTTTCCAGGTGTATCCACCGAGGTCCCAGAGCTTGGATGCTGTTCCAGGGCAAGTCTCAGCGTAGAAACCGAACGGGTCGGCCTTCCAGAGGAGCTCCCCCGCATCGGTTTCGATCACGTATTTGTAAAGCGATCCCTGCTCAAGGCCGGGGACGAAGGTCTCCCATATATCGCTATTGGCGGCACGTGTGAGCGGCGTTGCCTTGGGGTCCCAGCCGTTGAAATCACCGACGACGTGCACGCTTGAGACCTGAGGGGCCCAAACGCGGAAGAGCCAGCCCTCGGAGTTGGCTTGAGCGTCTTTGTGGGCGCCCATCTTTTCCCACGCGCGCTGCCACATGCCGGTTCCGAACAGGTGGATGTCGTCATCCGTGAGCATGAGGTTGGGTTGCGCAGCGGCAACGGGCCCCTTGGCGAGTCCTTGGGCCTTGCACTCTGTCTTATTGGCGGTCTTCGATGTGATGGCCATCTCAACCTTCCGATCGTATGCGCGGCGTTCTGCCGTAAACCAACGAAACGTCTCGGGCTCGGCATGCGTACTTAGACGGAAGGGGACGCAGATGTGCTGCGTTCGTTCCACTCGCATCGACGCATGTGGAACCAGTGACGATACTTACCGTATCACTCGTTCATCACAAAATAGACAAGAATGCGGCAATCGGTATAAATCGCCCCATGGGTGAAACAATCACATTTTAGCTTGACATGCTGGGCTTCTTGGTAAATACCCCGTAAGCAAGGGGTTTGATAAGCAACCTACTGTAAGGGCCTGTTTTGGGCTGCGTTTGCCGCGCGCATGATCGCGAAATATTGGGTAAGATGGCAATTTGTCCGTAATTGTGCTATGCGTCAGGTGGTCTTATATGAAAGGCATGAGCAGCGTCCTCGAAACCCAAGCGGATGCGTTGCGCGTCCTTCTTGTCGGAGGCTCACCGCAGACCTGCGATGCCGTGTTTCTCAAGCACCTGTATGCCGGCTGCGATTTGGTCGTGGCAGTGGATCGGGGTCTCGATGCGGTGCTGGATGCCGGACTGCCATGTGACTTGTTCTGCGGCGACGCGGACTCGGTGGGCGCTCGCGGCCTGTTGGCGGTTCGTCGTTGCGAAGAGGGAGAGCCCTCTGAAGTTTTGGCCGTCGAACGTTATGACCCGTATAAGGATTTTACCGACCTTTCGCTCGCCCTTCGCGCGATCGATTCGCGTTGGGGGAGCGTCGAGCTGGTGTGCACGTGCCTGACGGGGGGACGGCCCGATCACGCCCTCGCAGCACTTGGCTGCATCTTGAGATGGGACGGCCCGGTTTGCCTCGAGGAACAGGGCTTTTCCGGTCGCCTGCTCAGGGCGGGCGCGTCATGGCAGATGACGGGCTTTCAGGGTTCGACGTTCTCGTTCGTATGCCTGAGTCCCGTCGGGGTCGTATCCGAGCGGGGGATGGAGTGGGAGCTCGATCACAAACGCGTCGAGCTGTTGAGCGATTTGGGCATCTCGAATATCGTCACGGATGATGCCGAAGTGACTTGCCATGAAGGCGCCATTGCGGCGTATCTCATTCGCTGACGCGTGCAAGCAGTTTTGAAAGGCTCTGTTAGGCCAACATTGACATACGGGTGATGTCACGGTGGTATACTTTGATTAAGTACCGCGGTATGGGGGCATCATGAACGCCGAAGATCTGGTAACCACCTTCAAGCGCAATATGGCGAAGCTGAACAAGACGGAGCGGAGGCGCGCCATCGAGTCCGTACGAGACGTTATCCGCACCGCAATGTTTGAGGATAGCTCCGGGTCCGACCATGGGGTCCAATGCTGCCCGCGCTGCGGCTCGGTCGCCATCGTCAAGAAAGGCAAATCCAGGAACGGCGGGCAGCGCTACCTCTGCCGCGACTGCGGCAGGACGTTCGGCATGGGCAGTGAGCGCATCCTGGGAACGAGCAAGCTCCCGAAGGAGACATGGATGGCCTACGCCGAGTGTTTCGTCCTCATGTTGCCCCTCCGGGAGTGCGCCGAGCGCTGCCATGTGTGCCTCAAGACCGCGTACACCATGCGCCACCGCCTCATCGTGTGCCTGTCGGCGTATTCCCCCGCGTTCACGGTCGAGCGGGGATGCGGCTGCGAACTCGACGAGACCTACTTCCCGGAGTCCTTCAAGGGCAATCACTCAAAGAGCTCGTTCGTCATGCCACGCCCCTCCCGGCACCGCGGCAAGCAGGTCCGCAAGCGCGGGCTGTCGCGCGAGCAGATCTGCGTGATGACGGGGTGAACGACTCCAACGAGACGTTTTTCGAGGTCTCCGGGCGCGGAGCTCTGTCGAGCAGGCGGGCTATGGACGTGTTGCGGGGCCGCATCGAGGCGGGCTCAGTCGTCGCGACCGACAAGGCGACGGCATATGTCGACGTGCTCGCCGAGCTCGACGTCGCCGCCCACCTAGCCTACGACTCGAAGGATCGCTCCAAGGGGACCATCAACAGGGTCAACGCGGTCCACTCGATGCTCGCCTCCTTCATGGGGCGGTTCAGGGGCGTCTCGACCAAGCATTTCGCGGCATACCTCGAGTGGTTCAGGTGGTGCAGGACGTTTTTGACGGCCACCGCGAGGGGCGGGGACGAGATTGTCGCCCGTCAGCTCGCCAACGGCATCTGCCGCACCAGGACCCGCGAGCTTTTCAACGTGGCCCCGCCCTACATGGACTATTGGGGTCCCGCAGGACCGTAGTCGGCTAAAATGGTGGCACCGTGGCATACGCGAGAGATAGGAGCCACCATGCCGTCCAACATCCCTGCGACGACCATCCGCATAGAGCCCGAGGTCAAGAGAGAGGCGACCGTCATTCTGGACGAGCTCGGCCTGTCCATGTCCAGCGCCGTCAACGCGTTCCTCAAGGCGCTGGTCCGCGAGGGTGGGATGCCCTTCGAGATGAAGGTCAGAAAAGCGACGGAGAAGGCGTGATCGAAGCAATCAGATGAGACGATTCCTATCCCCTGTTCTGATCTCCGTTTCCGATGCGATGGGTTGGCTCTAACCCAGAATTGGGTAAATCCCCGCCAGAGGTGAGAGTGAGGCTTAGGACCTCATCCTTCCATATCCTGACGACATTCTGATCGAATATGTACTGCATCGATCGCATGATGCGCGAGGGTTCGTACATCGCTCGATCCAGGACCAATTCCGGTACGGTGGCCATGCCCCCATCATCGCCGTCAAGCTCGTTCAATATGGGAAGGCTCCTGTGATTTGACAACTTGCTGTAGCGTTTGAGCATTGACTCTCCTTTGGGCAGATAAGGAGAACCTTCCAGTAGCCTTCTTGTGTTCTCGAACGCGATCTTATTTTCCATATCCTCCGCGAAATAGGGGGTGACCTTGCCGTCATATGGGTTCAGGTAAATGTGATTGTAGAAGTCGATGTCGACGATGCAGCCATGTATCGCCCCGCTACCGCCCAGCTCTTTGACCTCATTGGATATTGACCGCAAGGCGTTCTGGTAGGGAGCGAAGCACCTCTGGACGTTTTCCACGTACTTCGGCAGGTTTTCGAAATAGTATTCGATGTCATGTGCGAGCTTGTACCTTCGTCCTCCAGCAAGAAGATAGGTTCTGGCGAGGTCTTTTAGCACGAACATATAACATCCGGAACGCTTCAGCACATATATGTCACCCGGATACCTCATTCTCTGCATGGCGATTCCCATGCACCTGTTGAACTCGATGTATTGAGCCCTCTCGATCTTATGAGACCCGTCGGGATAGTCTTCAAAGATGTCCACCCTTTTAATGTCTAAGCTAAACCCCTTGAGCTTCCAGGGTTTGGGCGTATATCCGATCTGATTATCGGAAAGGACGATGGCGGATTGATCAAGCTGGACGGTGTTCTGATGCGTGTGGCCATTCACATAGATCCAGTTTGGGTTATATGGGTCATCTGACCAATCAGCCTTTTGCGTGTGCGTGAGGACTATTACGCGGAGGCCCCTCGCACAGGAGAGTACCTTTTCGTAGACTGCCTGGAATCGCTTTGTGCGATCAATGTCCACTTCAAGAGTAATAGAGCTGTTGTATCGAATTGTGCTTGCGTTGAAGACTGGATTCAGCCCGGAGAAACCAATGCCGCCCAATATGATCAGAGACGACTTCCTGCATGCTTCGGTAAGCTCATCGATACTAGAGCCAAGTATCTCCTCTTCGGTCAGAACGACCTTTCTGCGCCCTTTGTATTCAAGGTAGAGCTGGTTTTCCAACAACGTGGCCCTATATCCGATTGCCTCGCGATATTCAGAGACTACATCTTCGATGGATTTAGCGGCTCCGCGATTATGGTCGCCGCGCAGTTCTGACTCCCCGGCGAGCAGCTCATGATTGCCGAGTACGCAGACGATCTCGCCATGCCATGTTTTTAACGCGGACAGCTCATCGTAAAATATCGTCTCTGCTTTGATGCTGTTCGCAACATCTCCGCCCACAAGCAAAATGCCCTTGCTGTCACAAGCGCTGTCGGCGAGAGTTTTTAGTTTTCGACGTATCCTTTTTCTGAGTTCATGTTCGCTCATCGCATACGTGCCGTCGCTCGCGTCGCTCTTCTCATTCCGAAGCTGATGTTCAATGTGCAAGTCGGTAATGTAATAAAGCGTCCTGTCGGAGCCATCTTTTAAAGTGATGTCGTATATGCCGGAAGCAACCTTAGAGAGCTTCTTGGGGGCTTGCTGACGAGTTGTGCCCGACGTAGACGGAATCTTGCTTTTTAGCGGAGTCATCGTGATGCATAGCCCACTGGCAGCGGTATCAGATGCCGATTCGGTTAATCCTTCTGTCTGCAGCCGTTCGGTGACATGGGCTGGAAATGAGCTGGTGGGTATTTCTGGATCGAGCTCCAGCGCCATTCGACACAGTTCGAATGTTAAACGCCATTTCGGAGCAACCATGATTGTGCGCGGGTTTTTTTGTAGCGCATACTCCAAGATGGAGTTATCGGGATTTCGAATATACTTCAGATTCATTGGGTCTTGGTCAATCGCCCATAGGCAGATATCTTTGGAGATGAGCTCATCCGGCGCGTCTCTCAATTCGCTGGGGCGCAGCTTGACCGCCCTCTCAACCAATTCCTCTGTCAGGAACTTTTGCGGTATGAATGATAGCAATGAGGGCCAATAGCAGGCATCCAGGCCCATCTCTAGGGATTGGGAAGAGTTTGAAGCTTTCCTTCTGGTTGAGGCCTGATGATCAAAGGCGCTTTTAACAAGAGTCTTTGAGAGAAACCGTTTCGGCACGAATCTAATGGCATAGCCGTTATAAGACACGGCCTCCATACACAGCCTCCTCCCGCGATCACCTTTAAGGTACTCGCTTGGAACGACTGTTAAGGCCCGTCCTGAGACGTCGTTCCTAACGGCCAGCAAGCATATCTTGTAGCCTTCCGCACCTGTCAGTATTGTCGCGGGGACGTCTGATAATGCCTCTCCGTTTTCCGAAACGGCGAGCGCGCACATTTGACTATCCTTGAATCTCTCTGGGACATATTGCAGGTTGAGGCCGTTGTTCCTTACGGCGGTGGCACATAAATCGTACGTGAGATGTTTCCTTGATGTGACTTTGAGAATGCAGTAGTGGGGATTGCATGCTGTGAACTCGTTAATAGCCTTCTCGACGGTCTCCGCCGATTGTGCCATCTTCCCCAATTGATCTAGGTGAATATACCAATAGAGGGGATTCGACTCATCCATCCTCCTGGCAAGGGGGCCCTGCTCAAGTCTTTCAATCAATCCAATGGATTGTCCATTCGCCTTTTCGCTCATTATCGAAGCCTTCCATTGGGATTTAGATTATTCGATTATTATACAGCCCGCCAAATAATCGCTGAGTTGCCTTCGGTCACGCCCACTTCTTATATCAGCTCTTGCAACGTGATAACCTCTGGCATGGCGGTTTGGCAATGGCCAAAGTTGCTCTTATGTCAACTCTGGTCTAACAGAGCCTTTTGAAAAGCTAACGGCCCCGGAGATCGTCTGTCTCCGGGGCCGTTGCCATGAACGCGTTCTCGCGTGGATTGCCAGGCTGTTAGCCCATGTAGTCCACGACGTCGATCCAGCTCATGAGGAACTCATCGTTGACGTCGGTACGCTTGCGGGAGAGCTCGGCGGCGGCGACGATGGACATCCACTGGCGGACGACCTGCATCGGGACGTCGGCGCGGTCGCAGTACAGCTCGAGATAGGCATCGGCCTGCTGCTTGTCGTTAAGGGCGAACAGCAGGTAGGTCATGGCTGCGTCGGCGGCAGGGGAGCCCTGAGTCGCGTGGGCCCAGTCGCAGACGTAGAGCTGGCCGTCCTCGGCCACGATGACGTTGCTCGGGTTGAAGTCGCCGTGGCAGATCTGGAACTCCTTCTTCATACCGTCCAGACGCTCCATGAGGTTGTAGCGGGTGGTGGCGTTGATGTGCTGGAGGCCGTTGATCATACGGGCGTACTTGTCACGCTGACGGTTGAGCAGCGGGGAGCGCTCGGCGTGAATCTCGACCTGCAGGTCGACAAACTGCTCGAGGTACTCGTAGAACTTGGCGGGTTCGGCTGCCATCTTCTCGGCGAGCGTCACACCCGGGACCTTCTCGGTGAGCAGGCCCCAACCCTCACCGGCGACCTCGGAGACCTCGAGGGCCTTCGGGGCGCGGATGCCGGACTCGGAGATGCGGGCGAGGTTCAGGGCCTCGTTGAAGACATCGGAAGCCGGCTTGTTGGAGTTGAAGACCTTGGCGATCTTGTCGCCCAGGTCGTAGACCTTCTTGTTGGAGTGCTCGACGATAACGGTCTTGGACTCGGGCAGATTCATGGTGTGCCTTCCTTTCTGAATGGGTCTACGCCATCAATGGATCTACACCATCTTAGGACGCCCGCGCCGCCGCTCGCGATGAGTTGGGTGAGCGGCGGCAAACAGGCGGGAAGCGGATGCGCTTACAGGACGGCGTAGTCCTGGGGCTCACGGCCGTAGTAGGCGTCGAGGTAGAGCTCCTTGATCTCGCTCATCAGCGGGTAGCGCGGGTTGGCACCGGTGCACTGGTCGTTGAACGCCTGCTCGACCATCTCGTCGAGGGACTCGAGGAAGTAGGCCTCGTCCACGCCGTAGTCGGCGATGGTCTCCTTGATGCCGATGGTGGCCTTGAGCTCCTCGAGCTTGGCGCAGAAGTTCTCAAAGACCTCACGGTCGTCCTTGCCCTCGACACCGCAGTAGCGGGCCATCTCGGCGTACGCGGCGAGCGCGTTGGGGTAGGGGTACTGGGAGAATGTGCCCATCTTGACCGGGGCCTCGGCGGCGTTGTAGCGCATGACGCGGGTCAGGATGACGGCGTTGGCGATGCCGTGAGGCAGGTGGTGGAAGGCGCCGAGCTTGTGGGCCATGGAGTGGTTGAGGCCCAGGAAGGCGTTAGCGAAGGCCATGCCGGCCATGCAGGAGGCGTTGTGCATCTCCTCACGGGCGTGCGGGTCGTTGGCGCCGTTCTCGTAGGAGCTGGGAAGGTTCTCGAAGACGAGCTTCGCGGCCTTCATGGACAGGCCCTTGGTGTAGTCGGACGCCATGATGGAGACGTAGGACTCGATGGCGTGGGTCATCACGTCGATGCCGGAGGCGCTCGTGAGGCCCTTGGGGGCGGTCATGGCGTTGTCGACGTCGACGATGGCCATGTTCGGCAGCAGCGCGTAGTCGGCGAGCGGCCACTTGATGCCGGTGTCCTTGTCGGTGATGATCGCGAACGGGGTCACCTCGGAGCCGGTACCGGAGGAGGTGGGGACGGCCACGAAGTAGGCCTTCTTGCCCATCTCGGGGAAGGTGAAGATACGCTTGCGAATGTCCATGAAGTCCATGGCCATATCCTCGAAGTTGCACTCCGGGTGCTCGTACATCATCCACATGATCTTGCCGGCGTCCATGGCGGAGCCGCCGCCGACGGCGATGATGACGTCAGGCTCGAAGAGGGCCATCTGGGCGGCACCGCGGCGAGCGCACTGCAGGGACGGATCGGGCTCGACGTCGTAGAAGCAGTCGTGCGCGATGCCCATGGAGTCGAGCTTGGCCTCGATGGCGCGGGTGTTGCCGTTCTTGAAGAGGAACTGGTCGGTGACGATGAAGGCGCGCTTCTTGCCCATCACGGTGCCGAGCTCGTCGAGGGCGACCGGCGTGGAGCCCTTCTTGAAGTAGACCTTCTCGGGAGCGCGGAACCACAGCATGTTCTCGCGGCGCTCGGCCACGGTCTTGACGTTGATCAAGTGCTTCACCCCAACATTCTCGGAGACGGAGTTGCCACCCCAGGAGCCGCAGCCCAGGGTGAGGGAGGGCTTCATGCCGAAGTTGTACAGGTCACCGATGCCGCCCTGGGAGGAGGGGGTGTTGATGACGATACGGCAGGCCTTCATGGTGTGCTCGAAGAGGGAGATCTTCTCGGCCTGGGCCGGATGCACGTAGAGGGAGGCGGTGTGACCGGGGCCACCGGCGAGCACCAGGTGCTCGGCCATGTCGACGGCGGTCTGGAAATCGGGGGCCTTGTACATGGCCAGGACGGGGGAGAGCTTCTCGTGAGCGAACTCCTCCTTCTCCAGATCGACGGAAGTGACCTCGGCGATCAGGATCTTGGTCTTGGCAGGGACCTCGATGCCGGCGAGCTCGGCGATCTTGGCGGCGGGCATGCCGGGGATGCGGTGGTCGAGCGCGCCGTTCTTGAACATGGCGGAGCGCAGGGCCTCCATCTCGGCGCCCTTCTTCACGAAGTAGCAGCCGCGGTGGGCGAACTCGGACTTGACCTCGTCATACACGGACTCGAGGACGGTCACGGACTGCTCGGAGGCGCAGATCATGCCGTTGTCGAAGGTCTTGGAGTGGATGATGGAGTTGACCGAGAGCTTGATGTCGGCGGTATCGTCGATGATGACGGGGGTGTTGCCGGCACCGACGCCCAGGGCGGGTTTGCCGGAGGAGTAGGCGGCCTTGACCATGCCGGGGCCACCGGTGGCCAGGATGATGTCGACGTCGGCCATGACCTTGTTGGTGAGGTCGATGGAGGGGACGTCCACCCAGCCGATGATACCCTCGGGAGCGCCGGCCTTGACGGCGGCGTCGAGCACGAGCTTGGCGGCGGCGATGGTGCACTTGGCGGCAGCCGGGTGCGGGGAGATGATGATGGCGTTGCGGGTCTTCAGAGAGATGAGGCACTTGAAGATCGCGGTGGAGGTGGGGTTGGTGGTCGGGATGACCGCGCCCACGATGCCGATGGGCTCGGCGATCTTGGTGATGCCGTAGGCATCGTCGCGCTCGATCACGCCGCAGGTCTTGGTGTCCTTATACGCGTTGTAGATGTACTCGGCGGCATAGTGGTTCTTGATGACCTTGTCCTCGAGCACGCCGCGGCCGGTCTCCTCGACGGCCATCTTGGCCAGGGGGATGCGGGCCTTGTTGGCTGCCATAGCGGCCTCGTAGAAGATCTTGTCAACCTGCTCCTGGGAGTAGGTAGCAAAAATCCCCTGGGCCTCACGCATGTGCGCGAGCTTGGCCTCAAGGGATTCGATCGAATCTACGATTTCGGGGGCGGCGGCAACGGTAGGTTTCTTCGCCATTCTGCTCTCCTTTGCGAGAAGCGGGTTTTCCCAACAAGTCGTACTCTATAGTAATGAAACGCTTCACTAAGGCGAATGGCGGATATTCAGCCGTAAACGGTCGAATGGAGCGCTTCAATAGCATGAAACATCGCTATTTGTGTTCAAACCGTGGCGTATTCCCAATAACTGAAACGTTTCACTCATTTCATTGGAGATCTCAAAATGGGATCTCAATTGGGGACAGGTACAAATTGAGACGTTGATGTCTGTATTCCACAGGGCTTCCTTCAATTACATCTATATCTTGGTTTGTTCTGGCTATGTCGGTCAGATTTGGATCAGATGCATGCGCAGATGGGTGGTCATGAAATTGTATTCTCGGTGCCATCGAGCCTATGTCAGCAAGAATGAAGTTGACCTTGCCGTCGTCATCGATGGCGCCCAGGCGGTTTAGTTCGACAGGAGCGGTAGACATATGGCGAGGACGGGAAGAGTTCGATGCGAAACCGATCTATACCATGTGACGATTCGCGGTTGCGGTCGTCAGATCATTTTTGAGGATGCGGTGGACAGAAACTTCTTTCTCAATCGCTTGGAGCTTCTTTCTGCGCAAGAGCGCGTCGATGTGATTGCGTATTGCCTTATGGACAATCACGTGCACATCGTTCTGTTCGATCCCGAAGGAGACCTCGGTGTGTTCATGCAGCGACTCTGCTGCGTGTACGCAAGGTACTTTAACGAGAGGCACGGCCGGTCTGGCCACTTGTTCCAGGGAAGATACTCGAGTGCTGCAATTGAAGACGTGCGCTACCTACTTACGGTCGTACGGTATGTTCACGATAATCCCGTCAAGGCGGGGGTCTCAGGGCGTGAGTGTTATCAATGGAGCAGTTATCGTGGGTATGTCGAGAACAAGGGCTTTGTTTCACGCGGTCTGGTGTACGAGTTGATCGGTGGCGCGGTGAGGTTCGTTGAGTTTTCCTCTTCTTAAGACAGCTGGCGTGATTTGGCCCGTGTGATGCACTCCGATGGGGTTGGAGTTCTGGAGGTTGCCCGTACTGCCCTGGGAGGCAGGGACCCACTTGTAATTGGGGCGAGTCCGAGGCCGGAGCGAGACGCTTGTATACGGATCCTCTCCGAGTGCGGATTGAATGCGTCTGAGATTTCTCGCATCACGGGCGTGTCACGCAAGGTGATTTCGCGTGCAGCTGGTCAGAATTAGCCTGCATTGCGATCGTGGTCGACCATGTGCCTGCCTGGCGTCCTCCCCAACGCCCTTGCGGGCGGAAGCGATTTCCTCCTGTTTCTATTGACGCACTTTGATTGCATGCCTCAATTTGTACCTGTCCCCAATTGATACCGACGGGAGCGGTACATTGATACAAAAAAACGCCCCGGCGATGCCGGGGCGCTGCGTATGCAAGCAAACGTTTGTCCAAAGAGGGGAGTGCTTAGGAGCGGGCCACCTTCTGGGCCTTGAGGCAGCTGGTGCACACGTTCATCTTGCGACGGACGCCGTTCACGACGACGTACACGCGCTGGATGTTCGGACGGAACTTACGGTTGGAGACGCGGTGGGAGTGGCTGATGGAGCGACCAGCAACGGGGTGCTTACCGCAGATTTCGCAAACTTTGGACATGTCAGTGACCCTTCTTAGGCGACCGAAAATGAGGTCGCGTGAACAAACAGCAATGAACTATACCATAGAAGCCCATTCATGTGCGGAATCTCCACAATGAACGAGAAGTGTGCGCTCCGCGGCGTGGGGTGCAGCGCGCGGACCACATTATACGGCCGTCATGTGCGTGCGCAAGTGGTTTGACCTCCACCTTTGACAGATAGTTATGAGGTACCTAAATTGTTGAGCTTTTATGGAATGGGGCTCTTACGGTTTCAGGGCGCATGAGATGGAGAAAATACCGTTCGCAAATTTCGTCGTTTGAGTTGTAAGTGCGTTTGGGGGAGGCACCGGTGAAGATATTCAGGTTCCTGAGACATCACAAGGCCAATCTCGCGTTGGCGCTCGCGCTACTTATGGTGCAAGCATATTGCGAGCTCACGTTACCTTCGGTTATGAGTGAGATCGTCGACACCGGCATCAGCCGGGGAGGCATCGAGGATGTGGTGCCCAACCGCATCACCTCCGACGACCTTGGCGATGTCGAACTCTTGCTGACGCCCGGTGAGGTCAATCGCGTCGAGGCGCTCTATTCGAGTCCCGATGCCGATGGCGTCCGCATATTCGAAGGGGATCTTCGGGACCGTGATGAGATCAAGGGCTTTTTGGGAGAGGCCGAGATGATCGCATTCATGCTCGAGCGCGGTGTGCCGGTCGACTCCGTGGTCGAAGATGCGCGCGAGGCGGCCGCGCTTAAGGCCGCGGTGGGCGATACCATAACCATCGATACGGTCAGGGCGCTTGCTGGGGCGCAGGCAGATGGGTCGCCTGATTCCACGCTGTTCGATCCGTCGGCCATTCGGGCTGGCCTGCATCGCGCACTCGGCGCGGACGGCGGGGCCGTTGTCACCTCCCAGGCCATCGAGTTCGTCAAATTCGCTTATGAACACGCCGGCGTCGACCTTGCCGGCGTTCAGACCGATTTTCTCGTTCGAGAGGGTGCGCGCATGTTGACGTACGCGGTCGTCGCGGCGCTGTGCGCCATCGCGGCCGCGTATAACGCATCGCGTACCGCCGCTCGCATCGCTCGCGATCTTCGCCATGATGTGTACGAGCGCGTCCTGTCCTTCTCGCCCGCGGAGATGGGGCGTTTTTCGGAGGCCTCGCTCATCACGCGCGCCACGAATGATATTCAGCAGGTGCAGATGGTGTTGGTCATGTGCATGCGCATGGTGCTGTTCGCCCCCTGCATGGGCGTTGGTGCGGTTGTGAAGGTCATAGGGTTCGGCAGCACGGGGCTTCAGTGGATCATCTTAGTTGGTCTTGCCGCCATCATGGTGGTCATCGGCGTTCTCATGGGCCTCACCATGCCGCGTTTTCGCAGGATGCAAGAACTCGTGGACCGCAACAACCTCATCGCGCGCGAAATCATCACCGGTGTCATGCCGATCCGGGCTTTTGGACGCAGCGATAGCGAGCGCAAGCGTTACGACGAGGCCAATCGCGAGCTCACCGGTACTTATATATTCACGAATCGAGCGATGTCCTTCATGATGCCCGTGCTGATGATGCTCATGAACATCATCTCGGTGGCCATCGTCTGGTTCGGCGGCCACGCCGTGGACGCGGGCGGTATGCAGGTTGGCGACCTCATGGCGTATATGAATTACACGATGCAGGTGATTATGTCCTTCATGATCATCACGATGGTCGCCGTTATGCTGCCGCGCGCCGACATTGCCTCTGAACGCATCATGGAAGTGCTTTCAACCGAATCGAGCATCGTGGATCCCGCACATACGCTCGAGGGCCCGCAGAGTCATATAACCGCCGACGGTGAGCGCGTCGACTGGAGTGGCGTGCTGAGCTTCGATGACGTCTCGTTCACCTATCCGGACGCCGAGGCTCCGACGCTGGAGCATGTCAGCTTCACCGTGAAACCGGGGCAGACGCTCGGCATCATCGGATCAACGGGGTCGGGCAAGACCACGCTCGTCCAGATGATCCCTCGTTTGTACGATGCGACCGCGGGGTCCATCACGGTCGACGGGGTCGATGTGCGTCGTATGTCTCTGCATGAACTTCGCTCGCTCATCGGCTATGTCCCGCAGAAGGGCATGCTCTTCTCGGGCGATATCGAGGGCAACATCGCCTACGGCGACCCCGATATGGCTCATGCGGATGTCGCGCGCGCCGCGCGGATCGCCCAGGCCTCCGAGTTCATCGATGCCAAACCGGATGGCTATGGCTCCGCGATCGCTCAGGGCGGCTCAAACGTTTCCGGGGGTCAGCGGCAGCGCCTATCGATTGCGCGTGCGCTTGCGATCGATCCGAAGATCCTCGTCTTTGATGACAGTTTCTCCGCGCTCGATTACAAGACCGATGCCGCGCTGCGCGCGGGACTGTCCCATGAGCTGCACGACGCCTCCGTCGTGATCGTCGCCCAGCGCATCGCGACCATCATGCACGCCGATCAGATCTTGGTGCTCGATGATGGTCGCGTCGTGGGGCAGGGCACCCATGAGGAGCTGCTCCGTGCATGTGAGTCGTATCGCGAGATCGCGATGAGCCAGCTTTCCTCAGAAGAGCTCGGCCTGGATGAAGGGGAGGTGCGCTAGCATGCCCGCACATATGCGTCACGGCCACGGTCCCACGACCGAAAAGGCTAAAGATTTCAAGGGCGCCGTTGTAAAGGTCGTGCGCTATATCGCGCACGATAAGCTGGCGTTGTTCGTCGCCATTGCGTGCGCGGTGGGCTCGGTTGCGTTCAATGTCATGGGGCCGCGCGTGCTCGGTGAGGCGACTACGGAGCTGTTCCGCGGCATCGCCGCGAAGGTCGGCGGTACGGGCGGGGTCGATTTTGCGCTTATCGGCCGCATCTTGGCCACTGTTCTGTGCATCTACATCACCTCCTCCGCCCTCAGCTTGGTGCAGGGCTGGCTCATGACGGGCGTCACGCAGCGCGTTTGCTATCGCTTGCGCCGCCAGATCATCGAGAAAATCGATCGCATGCCCTTGGCCTATTTTGAGCGGGTCAGCACGGGTGATGTGATGAGCCGCGTGACGAATGACGTCGATACGCTCGGCCAGTCGCTCAACCAAAGTGTCACGCAGCTGATTACCTCGGTGGCGCAGCTGATCGGCGTGAGTGTTCAGATGCTCTCCATCTCCGTCGCCTTGGCGGGCGTCACGTTCCTGACCATACCGCTGTCGCTGCTCGGCGTTGTGCTGGTCGTCCGCTCGTCGCAGCGCCATTTCCGCCGTCAGCAGGTGTTCCTCGGTTCGGCGAACGGCATTATCGAGGAGAGCTTCGCTGGCCAGACCCTTATCCAGGCTTACAACAGGGCCGAGCGGGCGCTCGGGGAGTTTGATGAGGTGAACGAAAAGCTGTACGAGTCGGGTTGGCGCGCACAGTTCCTCTCCGGCGTCATGCAGCCGATCATGGGCCTCGTCGGCAACCTCGGCTATGTCGCCGTGGTCATGATGAGCGCCTTCCTCATGATCTCCGGCCGCATCACGGTCGGCAATGCGCAGGCGTTCTTCCAGTACATCCGCAACTTCACGCAGCCCATCACACAGCTTTCCCAGGTATCCAATATGCTGCAGATGCTGGCCGCCGCCGCTGAGCGTATCTTTGAGTTCCTGGACGAGGACGAGGAAGATGACCCCGCGCCCCTTTCCGAGTCTCTTCGCGCCACGGGTTCTGTTGAGTTCGATCATGTAAGGTTCGGCTACATCCCGGAAAAGACCGTCATTCATGATTTCAACTGCTCGGTCGAGCCCGGGCAGACGGTCGCCATCGTTGGCCCCACGGGCGCCGGCAAGACGACGCTCATGAAGCTCCTCATGCGCTTTTACGATGTGAACGCCGGCTCGATTTGCGTGAACGGCGTCGATGTCCGTTCGCTGCCGCGCGAGGACCTGCGATCGAATTTCGCGATGGTCTTGCAGGACACGTGGCTGTTCAAGGGCAGCATCCGGGAGAACATCCGCTACGGCAACATCGAGGCCGATGACGCCATGGTCGAGGCGGCGGCCCGCACTGCGCTCGCAGACCATTTCATCCGCACCCTTCCCGGAGGATATGACTTCGAGCTGAACGAGGACGCCTCCAATGTCAGCCAGGGACAGCGACAGTTGATCACAATCGCACGTGCCCTGCTTGCAGACCGCCCGATCCTCATTCTCGACGAGGCGACCTCCAACGTCGACACGCGTACCGAGGAGCGCATTCAGCGCGCCATGGACATCCTCATGGCCGGCCGCACGAGCTTCGTCATCGCACACCGCCTTTCCACCATCCGCTCGGCGGACGTGATCTTGGTGCTGCGCGACGGCGATATCGTCGAATCCGGCTCGCATGAGGAGCTGCTCGCGAGGGGTGGTTTTTACGCCGAGCTGTATAACAGCCAGTTCGATGAGGGGGCGGATGAGTAGGCGTTCCTCGTGTGCGCCGTCTGTTTTGTCTGTGCCGGAGCGCGCGGAGTTGTAGAATACTCAGATGTATGCTCGATATGCCGACGCGCTCGCGCGGAAGGAGAACCTCATGACTGAACCGATCGCCGGGACCCTGAGCGTCTCGAACGAGGTCATCGCCGATATCGCCGGCTACGCCGCCATGTCTTGCTATGGCGTCGTCGGCATGGCCGAGCAGATGCAGGGTGCTGAGAGCGTCCGCCTGCTTCCCGGGCAGCGCCTGCGTAAGGGCGTGCTCGTCACCACCACCGAGTCCGGCCTGACTGTCGACCTGCACGTCGTGCTCGAGGCGGGCGTCAACATGCGCTCCGTGTCCGACAACCTCTCCAGCTCCGTGGCATTCACGCTTTCCGAGATCGTCCAGATCGATCCTGCGAGCCTCAAGATCGCCATCCACATCGACGGGATGAAGTCCCGCTTCTAGGCGCCCCGCGCCCTCCTGCATTCACGAGACGAAAGTGCCAGAACAGATGATTGCAAAGACCATTCGAACCTGTTTCCCCATCGCCGTCGCGGCCGTTGCCGACAAGGCTGAGGAGATCAACAAGCTCAACGTGTTCCCGGTTCCCGATGGAGACACCGGCACCAATATGTCCCTCACGCTCCAGTCCGTCGTGAAGGAGCTCGCCGCACTTTCGGTCGACGCGGACATGGACGGTATTGCCGGCGCCATCACCCACGGCTCCCTTATGGGCGCCCGCGGAAACTCCGGTGTCATTACCTCGCAGATTCTGCGCGGCGTAGCCGAGGGCCTGCGTGAGGCCGGGGAGCCCATCTCCTCCGCCGATATCGCCTCTGCGTTCCGTCGAGCCGTCAAGGTCGCCTTCCAGGCGGTCCGCAAGCCCATCGAGGGCACCATCCTGACCGTCCTGCGCGACGTGTCAACCAAGGCCGACGAGTGTGAGAAGCGCCGCATGAGCGTTGAGGAGACGCTGGACGCCCTTGTGGTCGAGGCATATCAGTCCGTCGCCCGCACGCCCGACCTGCTGCCCGTCCTCAAGGAGAACGGCGTCGTCGATTCGGGCGCTTTCGGCTTCGCCATCTTCCTCGAGAATTTCGTGGCTGCCGCTCTCGGCCGTACCTCCAAGGTCGAGAACTTCTCCGCCACCTTCGAGGCCGACACCAACTCCGCCAAGGCCGGCGCGCTCGACCGCGTGAAGATCGAGGCGAACGACGACTGGGAGGGCTCCGAGTTCCGTTACTGCAACGAGTTCCTCTTCAAGGCTGAGAAGCCCTTCGACGAGGACGAGGCCCTGAAGTTCCTCGGCTCTATGGGCGATTGCGAGCTGCTCGTAGGCGCGTATCCCGACTACAAGGTTCACGTTCACTCCAACACTCCCAACCTGGTGCTCGAGCACATGCTTCAGTTCGGTCAGGTCTACGAGGTGTTCATCCACAACATGGATCTTGAGGTCGCCGAGCGCACCGCCAAGATTCACGCCGATCAGGAGGCTTCCGCCGAGCCCGCCAAGCCCCTGGGCTTCGTGGCCGTCGCCGCCGGTTCCGGTGAGGCCGAGATCCTCGAGTCCCTTGGGGTCGACGTCGTCGTTTCCGGCGGTCAGACCATGAACCCCTCCACCGCCGACCTTCTCGAGGCCGTTTCTCGCGTGAACGCCGAGTCCGTTATCATCCTGCCCAACAACGGCAATATCCGCATGGCAGCCGAGGCCGCTGCGAGTGCGTGTGAGGACAAGCATGTTTACGTTGTGCCCACCAAGACCGTTCCGCAGGCGTTCTCTGCGCTCTTCGCCGTCATGCCCGACATGCCCGTCGAGGATCTCGTCGAGGCGATGACCGAGGCCAAGGCCTCCGTCCGCGACGGCGAGGTCACCCGCGCTGTCCGTGATTCCCAGGCCTCCGATGGCACCCCTATCCATGACGGTGACGTTATGGGCATCATCTGCGATTCGATTGATATCGTGGGCTCCGACGTGCATCAGGTCACGCTCGATTGCATCAATCGCATGATGGATGAGGAGGAGGGCGATGCTCTCACCATTCTCGCCGGCCAGGACATGTCCGACGAGGATTTCGAGAAGCTCATCGAGGCCATTGAGGAGGCCCAGCCCGATCTGGAGATCGACGCCCATCGTGGCGAGCAGCCCCTGTATCCCGTCATCTTCTCCATCGAATAGGTTTTCGATCGCATGGCCGCAGACCTGAGCGTCCCGCGCGCTTCTGCCCGCCTGTCGCGGGCCTGCGCGCTGTATGAGGATGTAACGCGGCTCAAATATGTCTCAGGCACACGTGAGGAGGCCCTCCGCCGGCTCGGTATCGAGCGGGTGGGGGACCTCCTTTCCCATATCCCGTTTCGCTATCTCGATTTCACGCGGGCGTATACGATTGAGAACGCTCCGTTGGGAGAGGTCTGCACCATCGTCGGTACGGTCGATAAGGTTTCAAACCGTCCGACTTCGAAGCGAGGCATGACACTCACCGAGGTGTTTCTCGTCGACGAATCGGGTGTGCTGAAAGTTGCCTTTTTCAAGCAGCCCTGGTTGGCTCGCGAGTTTGCCCGCGGCGACCGCCTTGCGTTGATTGGCAAGATGGAGTTTGCCTATGGGTTCAAGCAAATGGCATCACCTCACTTCGAGAAGCTCGATGGTGGGGGAGCGCGTGCGGGTATCCAGCCGGTTCACCGGGTGACAGACGGCATATCCCAGGCTTGGATGCGTCGCATAGCGTCGGTTGCTCTGGAACAGGTCGGTGTGTTCTGTGATCCCGTGCCCGCCCCACTGCGCGCCCGCAGGCAGCTTATGAGCCTTTCGCGGGCCCTGCGTACCATCCACTTCCCGCGACTTATGAACGAGGTGCAACTCGCTCGTCGTCGCTTGGCATATGACGAGCTCATGTACCTGCAGCTCGCGCTGCGCCTTCGAAACGACGGAGACCTTCTCGACGTCGCGCCGTTTGCGCACAGAGTGGGCGCTCGCGTGCGTGCCATGCGCGAGGCGCTGCCTTTTGCGCTCTCGGATGAGCAGGAGGCCGCGGTCGCCGATATTCTCGGCGATATGTGCGATGCCGGGCATGTGATGAACCGACTGCTCCTCGGCGATGTTGGCACGGGCAAGACCGCCGTGGCCTGCGTGGCGCTCGCCTGCGCGGCGGATTCGGGTAATCAGGCGTGCGTTATGGCGCCCACCGGCGTCCTTGCGCGTCAATATGCCGTCAAGAGCGGCCCGCTCCTCGATGCCGCAGGGATATCGTGGGCACTGCTCACCGGCTCGACGGCCGCCTCGGAGCGCTCGTCCATACTCGAGCGCGTCGCATCCGGTGCGCTCGACGTGGTGTTCGGCACCCATGCCGTCCTCAACGACGACTTGCGCTTCAGGCGCCTATCGCTCGTGGTCATTGACGAGCAACATCGCTTTGGAGTGGGTCAACGCAATGTCCTGCGAGGTAAGGGGCCTGGTGCTGACCTACTTGTCATGACGGCCACGCCGATTCCGCGTACGCTGGCGCTGTCGGTCTACGGTGACCTTGATACGAGCATCATTCGCCATCGTCCCGTGCCGGGTGCGGGCGTTTCGACGGTCGCACTCGAGAGCGGCAGTCGCGACATCGCGTATGGGGCAGTTCGAGATGCCCTGGCCCAGGGCCGGCAGGCCTACATCATCTGCCCGATGGTCTCCCCGCAAGATGCGCCCGAGCAGCTCGACGACGTTCCCGGGCTCGACATCGACGAGAGCGGCCGCGCACGACAGGCCGTAACCCTGCACGATGTCGAGACGGAGGCGATCGATATTCGCCGCCTCATACCCTGCGCACGCGTCGAGGTGCTGCATGGCAAGATGGCGCCAAAGGCGAAGGACGATGTCATCGACAGATTTGGAAAAGGCGAGATCGATATTCTCGTCTCGACGACCGTCGTCGAGGTCGGCGTCGACGTGCCCAACGCCACCGTCATGCTCATCGAGAACGGCGAGCGGTTTGGTTTGGCCACCTTGCATCAGCTGCGCGGTCGCGTGGGACGAGGGTCGAATCCCGGCACCTGCTATGTCTTGACCGAGGTTAGGCCCAAACGCGGATCTAAGTCGCCCGCGTGGGAGCGCCTCCAGGCGCTGGCAAAGACCGATGACGGGTTCGAGCTCGCCGAGATGGATCTCAGGCTCAGGCATGAGGGCGAGATCCTCGGCCTGCGCCAGCACGGCGGCGTCGCGCTGCGCTTCGTTGACCTCGATGCCGACACCGAACTTATCGAAGCCGCCCATGAGGACGCTGAGGAATTGTTGCGATTCTCCCGCGATTTGACTGCTTGCGCTACCATGCCCATGCGCCATGAAGTCATTGCGCGCTATGGAGATGTTTTCAAGGAGGTAAGCGGCGGATGAGGATCGTTGGAGGGGAGTGGCGCGGTCGTCCCATCGATAGTCCCAAGGGGCGCGATGTGAGCCGCCCCACAACCGATCGCGTGCGCGAGGCCATCGCCTCGATGCTCGAGAGTGCGCTGTCCGAAGGTATCGAGGGTTCCCGCGTGCTCGATGCGTTTGCCGGTTCGGGTGCGCTCGGCCTTGAGGTGCTTTCTCGCGGTGCAGAGCATGCCGTCTTTTTCGATCTCGATCGGTCGGCCGCTGCTCTTGTGAAGCGAAACCTCGCCAAGCTCTCATGTGCCCCCGCTCGCTTTCAGGTAATGTGCGGTGACGTGATTGCATCTGCCCGCCGCGGACGCGTCTCAGGCGGGCCGTTCGATGCGGTTCTCATCGACCCGCCGTATGCACTCGGTTCGCAGCCGGCCTTCGATCTCATCGAGGCCTTGCGTGGACATGGCCTGCTCGCCGATGGGGCAATTGTGATGTTCGAGCGCACCTCCTCGACCCCCGCTCTATCGATCGTAGGGTTCGAGACGGTCAAGGAGAAGCGCTACGGGCAGACGTGCATCGACCTGCTGCGCATGGAATAGGAAAAGGTATGACCAAGAAGATTTCGCACGTGTTGGTGCCTGGCACCTTCGACCCGATCACCTTCGGCCATATGGATGTGGTTCGCAGGGCCCTGCGCATTTGCCCGCGAGTGACGGTTGCCGTGGCCGAGAGCCTGGGGAAGAACGGCGTGGGCACGACGTTCACGCTCGATGAGCGCGTCGAGCTCGCGCGCCGCGCCCTGGACGGCATGGGCGGCGTCGACGTGATGCCGTTTACGGGGCTGTTGGTCGATTTTGCGCGGGAGGTGCAAGCCGACGCGGTGGTCAAGGGCCTGCGCGCCATGACCGACTTCGAGTACGAGCTGCAGCAGGCCGACCTCAACTATCGACTGGATGCCGGCCTCGAGTCCATTTTCGTCATGAGCTCGCCTGAGTACGGGTATCTGTCCAGTTCGGTGGTCCGTCAGATCGCCTCGTTCGGGGGAGAGGTGGACACGTTCGTCCCGCCCTGCGTGGCGGCGGCCCTCAAAGAGCGATTTTGTGGTCTACCAGCCGCAATCTGAAATTTACACAGATGTGGTACCATGAATCGTTAGAGCAATCAGCAGAAAGGAGACCCTCATGCCGGTCGATAACCTCCCGGGTGAGCGCATCGAGAGCTTGGTCGATGAGCTCGAGGGCATTATCGAGGAGGCACGTCCGCCGTTCGGCAAGGGCGCGCAGCAGAAGATCATCGAGACAGACGTGTTCTTCAACATCCTCGATGAGATTCGCATGAGCTATCCGGAGGAGTGGCAGAAGTCTCGCCGCATCATCAAGGAGCGTGAGGAGCTGCTCGCAAGCGCCGCCGCCCAGGCGGACTCCATCATCGCCGATGCCCAGCAGCAGGCGCTCACCATCGCCTCTGAGCAGGAGATTGTGCGTCTTGCCCAGCAGCAGGCCGACGATATCCGCGATCGTGCCAACCAGTATGAGCGCGAGACCCGTTACGCTGCCGAGGACTATGCCGAGCAGGTCTTCACGCATCTGGAGGAGAATCTCAAGAGCTTGACGGGCACCGTTTCCCGCTGCCGTCAGCAGCTCAACGATAGCGCCTCCCAGAACCAGGGTCAGGGCTGGTAGCCATGAGTTGCCTGGGTTCCGTGACGGTCGACCTGTCTGACAAGCTCGAAAACCCCGGTGAGTCGTTGCCGGTTTCCGGTCACATCGATGTCGATGCGTATATGGTGGGCGATAAGGAGCTCGCTCTGCCCCACGGTGCGAACTATGATGTCGTTTTGACCAACGCCGGCGATGGTATCCTCGTCACCGGTATCGTGCGTGCGGATGTGACGGGGGAGTGCGACCGCTGCCTCGAGACCGCCGCGTTCGAAGTCTCCGGTGAGATCGAGGAGTACTACCTCTTCGAGGAGCCCTCGGATCCGGAGGAATATGAGGACGGCTTCGAGCTCGTGAGTCCCGACCGCGTGATCGATCTTGGCGAGGCTATCTCGGATGCCGTTGTGATGGACACGCCGTTCGTCGTTCTGTGTCGTCCCGATTGCGAGGGTCTGTGCCCGACGTGCGGTGCGAACCTCAATGACGGCGACTGCGGGTGCGAGAAGCAGTCCGAGCAGGCTTGGGTCGATTCCGAAGAGAATCCCTTCGCGGCCCTTAAGGCCCTGAAGTTCGATGACTCGAATGATGAGTAACCGTAATTTCTAGGGATTGTTTTTAATATTTTGTGTGTAACGGTGATTTCTGCTACTATCAATGCTTGCGCGTAATCGCCGCCAGTTATGAGTTGTAAGGAAGGTCAACATGCCAGTACCTAAGCAAAAAAAGGGTCGCGCTAAGACGCACTCTCGTCGTTCGACGAACATGAAGATCAACGCTGCTTCCCAGTCCACCTGCCCTCGTTGCGGTGCCGTGAAGCTCCCGCACCACGTGTGCGGCAACTGCGGTTTCTACAAGGACCGCGAGGTCATCGTCGTCGAGTAAACTCGACTGGCGGTTACGTTGAGTTTCATAATGGCCGGCTCGTTGAGTCGGCCATTTCTGTTTAGAGAGGCTACGTATGAGCGATGTTCGCATCTGCGTCGACGCCATGGGCGGAGATGAGCCGGCAGAGGTTGTTCTCGCGGGTATCGAGGCCGCCCTTGAGGCTGATCGTTCCTTGACGGTACTCGTCGCGGGCCCCGAGGATGTCGTTGTTCCGTTCTGTGATTCCCATGAACGCGCCGAGTCCCTCGTCGCGCCCGATGTGATCACCATGGAGGACGATCCGATCAACGCGGTCATGACAAAGCGCAAATCGTCTATCGTTCTGGGGTGCCGCGCGGTCAAGAAGGGTGCGGCCGACGGCTTCTTCTCCGCCGGGTCCACCGGCGCTATCACCGCGGCGGGCACCGCCTACGTCACCCCGTTCAAGGCCGAGCGCGACGGCAAGAAGACTGCCATTCGTCCCTGCCTCACAAATGCTCTACCCAACCGCCGCGGCGGTTTGACTGTCATGTGCGACATGGGCGCCAATCCGGATGTCGAGCCGTGGGATATGGTTCGGTTCGCCCAGATGGGCGCTGCCTATGCGGCCTGTGTCCTCGGCGTCGATGAGCCGAGCGTCGGTTTGCTGTCCAATGGCACGGAGGAGCACAAGGGCAGTGCCTTCACACAGTCCTGTTATCCGCTCATGGCGGAGCACGTTCCCGGTTTTGCCGGCAACTGCGAGGGCGGGGATATCACCAGCGGTTCGGTCGACGTCGTCGTATGCAACGGTTTCGACGGCAATATCGCCCTCAAGTCCATTGAGGGTGCGGCCAAGTTCATGATGGGCGAGCTCAAGGCCGGCATGACCGCGAATCTCAAGGGAAAGGTCGCGGCCTTGCTCATGAGGAACATGCTGCGCACTCTCAAGCACAAGCTCTCCGGCGATGCCAAGGGCGGGGCGATCCTGCTCGGTCTGCGCGGCGTGGTCATGATCGGCCATGGCGCAACGAGCGCAGAGGCGGTAAAGAGCGGCACGCTTGCCTGCGCGGAGGCGGTGCGCGCACGCCTTGTCGAACGCGTCCGGGAGTCCATGGGGCTCGAGGCGTAGCGTCATTACACCCAACGTACATTCCCCGGCTCTTCGCTTGTTCGAGGGCCGGGGTTTTCATACCCTGCGCCTGTGGAGGCGCATGCTTCGTTGAAATGCGAACCTTGCGACGCTTTCCGTGTGCGCGGGCCGAGGGCGTTGCTTGGGGTAGAATGAGCACCATATGTGCAAGGTCGGCACTGCGCCGGCCAATCGGAAGGGAGCTATTCATGGCACTCGATCGTAATGATATTTTCGCCAAGGTGTGCGATATCGCGTCCGATGTCCTCGGCGTTGAAGCGGACGAGCTGTCCGAGGCGACCACCTTCGATGACCTCGATGCGAATTCCCTCGATCGCCTGCAGCTCGTCACCGCTATGGAGGACGAGTTCGACATCGAGATCGACGACGACAAACTGATGTCCATCAACTCCGTGGCCGAGGCCATCGACGCCATCGCTCAGACCCTGGGGGAGTAGGTTTTGTCCATCGCGGATAAGCTCGCGCTCGCGCAGGAGATCTGCGGTCACGAGTTCACTGACGTACAACTGCTTCGCAGCGCCATCACGCACCCTTCGGCTGTTGAGGGGGAGCCCGTCTCGGCCTCTTACGAGCGCCTTGAGTTCTTGGGCGACTCGATTCTCGGTTCGATCGTCGCGCTCTCGCTCTTCAAGACCTACGGGGCGTTCGACGAGGGCAAACTCACCCGTCTCAAGGTATCGCTCGTCTCGGGCGCCACGCTTTCCGAAGTCGGACTCGAGCTGGGGATCGACAAGATCATCATCCTGGGCGCCTCCGAGCAGGGGACTGGTGCTCGCGGCATGCACTCCGCTCTCGAGAACGTCTACGAGGCCCTGATCGGCGCCCTGTATCTGGACGGCGGTTGGGATGTCGCCGAGGCCTTCATCACGCGCACGCTCAAGCCCCATCTGGCCGATGAGCGCGCCGAGCATCCGTCCAATCCCAAGAGCTATCTGCAGGAGTGCGTTCAGTCCGACCGCATGGACCCTCCTGCCTACAAGGTGATCGGCGAGGATGGACCGGCACATCAGCCGACCTTCACCGCCGTCGCACTCGTGGACGGCATCCGTCGCGGGCGCGGCACCGGTTCCTCCAAAAAGGAGGCCGAGGCGGCTGCCGCTCTTGATGCCCTCGAGCGAATGGGCTACACCACCAACGGTGTCATCTTGAAAAAGAAACTCGGGTAACAGGGGGTCGCGTGTATCTGAAGTCGCTGACCCTCAAGGGGTTCAAATCCTTCGCGGACCGCGCTCACATGACGTTCGAGCCGGGTCTGACGGTCATCGTCGGCCCTAACGGATCGGGTAAATCCAATGTTTCCGATGCCATCCTGTGGGTCTTGGGCGAGCAGAGCGCCAAGCAGCTGCGTGGTCAGGCCATGGAGGACGTCATCTTCTCCGGTTCTTCCGCGCGCAAGCCGGTTGGCGTCGCGGAGGTCACGCTCGTGCTCGACAATTCCGATCACATGTTGCCCGTCGATTTCGACGAGGTCGCGATCACGCGTCGCATGTACCGTTCGGGCGAAAGCGAATACCTCATCAACTCGAGCCCCTGCCGCCTGATGGACATTCAAGACATCCTGCATGATTCGGGCTTGGGCAAGGACACGCACTCCATCATCTCCCAGGGCAAGCTCGATGCGATCCTTCAGAGTCGCCCCGAGGAACGTCGCAGCCTCATCGAGGAGGCCGCTGGCATCTCCAAGCATAAGCGCCGCAAGGAGCGTGCGCTGCGCAAAATCAAGAGCATGGACGAGCACCTTACCCGTGCCCGTGACATTAATCGTGAGATTTCGCGTCAGCTCAAGCCCCTCGAGCGCCAGGTCGATCGTGCCCGCAAGTACAAGGACCTGTCCGCGCGCGCCAACGAGCTGACCCAGATCCTCGCCGTCGATGAGCTCCGTCAGTTGCAAGCCCAGTGGGTTGACCTCGAATCCGCCTCGCGTGAGAGCGCCGCGGCGCTCGAGCTTGCGCGCTACCGCCTCTCCGAAAAGGAGCGAGAGCTTGAGAAGCTCCAGGTCATGCTTGAGGAGAAGGGTCTGTTCGTAGGCGATCTGGGTGAGCAGCGCCGCCATATGCAGGACGTCGTTGGGCGCATCGGATCCGATATGCGCTTGCTCGAGGAGAAGGGCCGCAACATGGTCGCGCGCCTTTCTGAGATGCGCGGCACCCTTTCGGCCTCGGAGCATCAGCGCAAGCGCACGCTTGAGGAACTGTCCGATATCAATCGCCAGCTCGATGAGGAGCGTGCCGCGGCAGAGGTTGCCGGGGTCGACGTCTCCTCCCTCGAGCCCGCCGCCGACGAGTTGCATGCTCGCCGCGTCGAACTCGATGAGCTCATCTCCACGCTCACGCGTTCTGTGCGCGACGCCCAGCGCAATGCCGACAACGCCGCGCTCGAACTCGTGAAGGTCCGGGAGACCCTTTCCAACGCCGAGATCGAGGACGGCATGTATGCCAAGCGTCTCGAACAAGTTGAAGACGAGGTCGATGAGCTCCGAGCCTCTCTCGAGCATCGCCGCGATCGCTCCATCGAGCTCGAGGCGGAGTTGGAAGACGCCCGCAAGAGCCGCCAGGAAGCCAAAGACGCGCTCGATGTCGCGATCTCGGCACTCGCCCAACTCCGCGAACAGGAGGGAGATGCCCGCACCAAACTGGCGGACGTCCGCTCCGAGCTTTCCGGCCTGCGCAAACTCGACGCAAGCCTCGCCGATTCTTCGCCGCTCGCCGCGCGTGTGGTGAGCAATCGGCCACAGGCGATCGCTGCCCGATTGGGCGACCTCATCGAGGCCCCGCGCGAACTCGAGGGCCTTGTCGAGCAGCTCTTGGCCGAGGACATCGATGCCCTGGTGTGCATGGACTCCGCTGCGCTCGCGTCCGCCGCGCAGTTCGCGCTTTCAATGGACGACGCCTCCGGGGAAACGTTGATGGTCTCTCGCGACATCGCCCCCGCCGCCGGTCTGCCTGAGGCCGCGGGCCGTCGCTTGGTTGAGCTCTTGCAGGTGCGTGACGGGTACGCGCACGTTGTTTGCGCTTTGCTTGGCGGCATCTACCTCGTGGATTCCCTCGAAGATGCTCTCCAGGCGCCGGTTTGCCCGGGTATTTTGTATGTCACGTCCGACGGTGCTCGCGTCCGCGATGGCGGCGTTGTGCGCGTTGGTCGTTCTTCCGGCGCGGCTTCCGGCGCGCTCGAGCGTAAGCGCCGCATTCGCGAACTCGAAGGGCTCGAGCCCGATTTGTGTGCCGTGTTCGACGCCGCCGAGCGTCGTGTGGCCGAGGCAAACGATGCCATCGAGGATGCACGAAGCCGTGATGGTGAGATTGCGGGGGAGATCTCGCGCCTTGAGGGCGAGCGAACGTCCCTGCTTTCCGAAATCGGCCGTATGGAGCACTCTCTCTCCACGAAGCTTGCGGAGCGCGCCAATTTGGCTCGGCGCCGCGAGGACGCCGCTGCGGCAGTTCGGGCCGCCCAGCCGCGTGTGGACGAACTTGAGATCCAGCGCGATGAGGCCCGCGGTGTCGTCGATGAGGCGACCCGTCGCCTGGCCGACGCCCAGGACGACCTCGAGCGTGTCCGCCGCGATGATTCCGAGGCGGGTTCAAAGCTCGCCGACGCCAAGGTTCGGCTCGCTCGCGCGAACGAGCGCGTGCGCAGCCTTTCCGCCCGCGTTCCCGAGCTCGAGAAGCGCCTTGACGGCATCGACCGCCGTATTCGCGGCACCGAGCAGTCCGCCCGCTCCCTCGAGGTTCTTCGCCTGCGTGTAGACCCGCTGCATGATCGCTATGAGGCCCTGTCCGAGCGCGCGCTTGATTGGGCTGCTCGCTTGAGGGACCGCGCTTCGCTCGAGGAGGCCGATTCGGCTTCGCTCAAGCGCACGATCGAGGATGCAAAGGCCGAGGTCGCGCGTGCCAAAGTCGAGGTGGATATGGCCTCTTCGTCGGTCAATGAGCACAAGATCACCCGCGGCAAGCTGGAGGTTCAGGTGGATGCCGCCGTCAAGGCGATCACCGCCGACGGCTCGACCGTTCTCGAGGACGCCCTCAGGCTCCCCGCGCCGACCGACCGCGCCGCCGCAGAGCGTGAGCTCAACAGCCTCGTCCGCCAGATCAACAACCTGGGCCCCGTGAACCAGGTTGCCATGGAGGAGTACGAGACGCTCAAGAACCGCGCGGACTATATCGCGGGGCAGCTGGCCGACCTCGAGAACGCGCGTAAGGCGCTCACCAAGATCACTGCCGCCATCGACCGCAAGATGCGCGCGAGCTTCCTCACCACCTTTGAGAAGGTCGACGAGAACTTCCGTGAGGTGTTCCAGATGCTGTTCCCGGGCGGTCAGGCCCATCTCGAGATGACCGACCCCGAGCATCCGGCGGACACCGGCATCGAGGTCGTGGCGCAGCCGCGCGGCAAGCGCATCACCAAGATGATGCTCATGAGCGGCGGCGAGAAGAGCCTCACGGCGCTCGCGTTGCTGTTCGCGGTGTATCGCACGCGCACGGTGCCCTTCTACGTGCTCGACGAGGTCGAGGCCGCGTTGGATGACTCGAACCTGTCCAAGCTCATCGGTGCCATCGATTACCTGCGTCAATCGACGCAGCTTCTCGTTATCTCCCATCAACGCCGCACCATGGAGGATGCGGACGTTTTGTATGGCGTATCTATGCAGGCCGACGGAGTCAGCCGCGTGGTCAGCCAGAAACTCGATCGTGAAACCGGAAAGGTCGTGAATGCCTAATGGGTCTGTTCGATTCCCTTAAGCGCGGACTGGAGCGCAGCCGCGAGGCTTTGAACGAGGTCTTCTACTTCGGTGGTGAGGTGGATGAGAGCTTCTGGGAGGACCTGGAGGACACCCTCGTCATGGGAGACATGGGTGGCGATATCGCCATGCGCGTCACCGACGACCTGCGTGAGACTGCGGCCCGTAAGAACCTCAAGACCGCCGATCAGCTGCGTGGCGCCCTTGCCGAGCGCCTGTGCGAGTTCTTCGTCGAGCCCGAGTCCGACATTTTCGACGATACGCCGAGCTGCGTGCTGTTCGTGGGTATCAACGGCGCCGGCAAGACCACCACGGTCGGCAAGATCGCGAGCGCCGAGGCGGGTGCCGGCAAGAACGTCGTGATCGGCAGCGCTGATACGTTCCGCGCCGCGGCCATCGAGCAGCTCGATGTGTGGGGCGAGCGCGCCGGTGTGCCCGTTATCAAGCGCGATCGCGGGTCCGATCCCGCGAGCGTTTGCTACGATGTTCTCGACCAGGCCGATAAGCTGGGCAGCGACCTCGTTCTCATCGACACGGCGGGTCGTTTGCATTCGAGCCCCGAGCTCATGCGCGAGCTCGCCAAGGTCGTGAAGGTCACCCGCAAGCGCGCCGAGTCGTGCGCCGCGGGCCCCATGCCCGTGCACGTCGTGCTCGTCATCGATTCCGCCACCGGTCAAAACGGCCTGGCCCAGGCCCAGGAGTTCAACGAGGCCCTCGGTTTGGACGGCATCATCATGACCAAGCTCGACGGCACGGCCAAGGGCGGTATCGCGTTGGCGGTGGCCGAGCAGCTCAAATTGCCGATTTACCGTATCGGTGTCGGTGAGCAAGTCGAGGACCTGCAGCGTTTCGACGCCTCGTCCTTCTGTCGCGCGCTCGTCGGTCTGAATTAGCTCGCATCGGCATACACCTCGGCCCGAAGGCAGGTTTCACGTCGAGGTTTCATCAGTCCTGTTCCGATCTCAGTTTCGCGCCTGCCCCGATTTGAGACGCATCTGATTGTTGGGAGAATCCATGGCAGCTTTCGGCTCGCTTTCCGATCGCCTGAACGATACCTTCGACCGCCTGCGCGGCAAGGGCAAGCTCACCGAGGCGGACATCAACGCCGCTATGCGCGAGATCCGCATGGCCTTGCTCGAGGCGGACGTCAACTACCGCGTCGTGAAGGACTTCGTCACGCGCACCAAGGAGCGCTGCCTCGCCTCCGAGGTCATGGAGTCTCTCACTCCGGCGCAAAACGTCGTCAAGATCGTCCTCGACGAGCTCACCGAACTGCTTGGCGGAACCGAGAGCAAGCTCGTCCTCTCAAGCCGCATTCCTAATGTGATCATGCTCGTGGGCCTGCAGGGTTCCGGTAAGACCACCGCAGCCGTCAAGCTCGCCTATATGCTCAAGAAACAGGGCAAAAGCCCGCTTCTCGCCGCGTGCGACGTCTATCGTCCCGCCGCCGCCGATCAGCTCGCCACCCTCGGCGGCGAGATCGGCGTGCCGGTGTTCCGCGGCGATGGCGCGCATCCGGTCGATATCGCCCGCGCATCCATCCGCGAGGCAGTCGACAGCATGCGCGACGTGGTCATCGTCGACACCGCCGGTCGTTTGCAGATCGATGAGCAGATGATGCAGGAGGCCGTCGACATCAAGAAGGCGGTCAAGCCCGATCAGGTCCTCATGGTCGTCGACGCGATGACCGGTCAGGATATCGTCAACGTGGTGTCCACCTTCGCCGAGCGCACCGACTTCGACGGTGTGATCATCTCCAAGCTCGACGGCGACGCCCGCGGTGGCGGCGCGCTGTCCGTCCGCGAGGTCACGGGTAAGCCCATCAAGTTCGTCTCCATGGGTGAGAAGCCCGATTCCCTCGAGGTCTTCAATCCCGAGCGCATGGCCAAGCGCATCCTCGGCATGGGCGATGTCATCGGCATCATCGAGAAGGCCCAGGAGGCCGCGACCGCCGAGCAGCTCGCCTCCGCCGAGCGCATGCTGCGCGATGGCTTCACGATGGACGACATGCTCGAGCAGATGAAGGCCGTCAAGAAGATGGGCGGCATGAAGGGCATCCTCGGCATGCTCCCTGGTGGCCAGCGCGCTCTCAACCAGATGGGTGGCAACCTCGACGAGAAGATCTTCGATCGCAACGAGGCCATTATCCTGTCCATGACGGCCGAGGAGCGCCGCCGCCCCTCCATCATCAACGGTCAGCGCCGCGCCCGTATCGCTCGCGGCTGCGGTCTCACGCCGACCGACGTGAACGCCCTGATGAAGCAGTGGGGCGAGATGAACAAGATGATGGGCAAGATGCGCGCCATGACACAGCAGCAGATGTCCGGCAAAAAGGGCAAGAAGGGGAAGAAGGGCAAGAAGATGCGCATGCCCGGTATCCCCGGCATGGGCAGCGTGAATATGAACCAGCTCATGAATCAGATGGGCGGCATGGGCGGAGGCATGTCCGATATGGACAAGCTCATGCAGATGAACGATCAGTTCAAGCGGAAGTAGGATCTTGTGAGCAAGGCAGACAAGCTATTCGTGTCCATGTGCCGAGACATTCTCGATCACGGTACGACCACGGAGGGGGAGAAGGTCCGCCCGGTTTGGGAGGACGGCACCCCTGCCTACACCATCAAGAACTTCGGTGTCACCAACCGCTACGACCTGCGCGAGGAGTTCCCTGCGCTGACGCTGCGCCGCACCGCTCTCAAGTCCGCGATGGACGAGATCTTGTGGATCTACCAGAAGAAGTCCAACAACATCAACGATCTCAATTCCCATATCTGGGATCAGTGGGCCGATGAAACGGGTTCGATCGGCAAGGCGTACGGGTATCAGATCGCGCAGAAGTCGCACTACAAGGAGGGCGACTTCGACCAGATGGACCGTGTCCTGTACGATCTCACCCACACGCCGTACTCGCGCCGCATCATGACAAATATGTATACCTTCTCCGATCTTTCGGAGATGCATCTGTATCCGTGTGCCTACAGCGTCACGTACAACGTGACCTCCGAGCCCGGTTGCGACAAGCCTGTGCTCAATATGGTCCTTATGCAGCGCAGCCAGGACATTCTCGCTGCGAACAACTGGAACGTTTGCCAGTACGCCATCCTGCTCATGATGGTCGCGCGTCACTGCGACATGATTGCAGGCGAGCTTCTGCACGTGATCGTCGATGCGCACATCTACGACCGCCATGTCGACATCGTGCGCGAGCTCATCGAGCGTCCGCAGTATCCGGCGCCCAAGGTCTCGCTTAACCCCGAGGTCACGAATTTCTATGATTTCACGACGGATGATTTGATCGTCGAGGACTATAACCATGGTCCTCAGGTCAAGAACATTCCGATTGCGGTCTAGGCGGGCATCATGACGTGTGAACTCAAGGCCATCGTCGCGGTGTGCGACGACTGGGGGATTGGGCGCGATGGGGACATGGTCGTGTCCAATCGTGCGGATATGAGGCACTTCGTCAATAAGACGAAGGGGCATCCGGTCATTATGGGCCGCAAGACGCTCGAGAGCTTTCCGGGCGGCCGTCCGCTCAAGGACCGCCGCAATATCGTGTTGACGCGCGACGAGGCGTTCTCCCGTGAGGGTGTCGAGGTCGTTCATTCGGTCGACGAGGCGCTTGCCGCGGTTGCGGATGAGGACGTTGTCTGGGTTATCGGCGGGGGAGCGGTGTATGGGCAGTTCCTGCCGTATTGTTCAGAGGCCGAGATCACCCATAATCATGTGACGCATGTGGTTGATACGCATTTCCCCGATCTCTCGCAGGATCCCGCCTGGTATGTCGCGGGGCGATCTGATGTCCAGACGGTCCAGCCCGGACAGGGTGATGAGGGAGTTACATTCGAGTTTGTCACGTATCGCCGTGGGGACTGCTGATGGCGGGCGTGCAGATCATTCGTATTGAGACGCTTAACGACCCGCGTCTCGAGGCGTACACCAAGCTCACCGAGCGCCAGCTGCGTTCTGTGTTGGAGCCCGAGAAGGGGATCTTCATCGCCGAGAGCGGCAAAGTCATTGAACGCGCTGTTGAGGCGGGACTCGAGCCGGTGAGCTTTCTGTTGGGAGAGCGTTGGCTCGAACAGTTGTCACCGTTGCTCGACAAGGTCGCCGATGCACATCCTGAGCTTGAGATCCCTGTGTTTGTGGCGGCGATGGACTTGCTGGAGCAGCTCACGGGCTTCTCCGTCACGCGTGGAGCCCTTGCGGCGTTTCGCCGACCGCCACTTGCCGATCCGGGCGCTTTTCTCGACGGACTCGTCGAGCGTGCCGATGGTCGCCCGGTGCGCGTGTGCGTGCTCGAGGGCATTGTCGATCATTCCAACGTCGGTGCGATCTTTCGCTCCGCCGCCGCGCTCAATGTCGACGGCATCCTGGTAAGCCCCACGTGCGTCGATCCGCTGTATCGTCGCTCCGCGCGTGTGTCCATGGGCACGGTGTTCCAGGTACCTTGGACGCGCATCGGCAGCGAGGCACGCGCGTGGCCGTATGACGGCTTCGAGGTCCTCAAGGGTGCGGGGTTCACGTGCTCTGCCATGGCTCTTTCCGATGATTCCGTCTCACTTGACGATCCGTCGCTTCTGGATATCGAGCGCCACGCCATCTTCATGGGCACCGAAGGTACGGGACTGCAAGCCAGGACTATAGCGGGGTGCGACAAGACCATCCGCATCCCCATGGCACATGGCGTGGACTCCCTCAATGTGGCTGCGGCAAGTGCCGTGGCGTTCTGGCAGCTTTGCCCCCATGTCGACAACGGCTATCACTACCGTCCGGGCATGTTTGCCTAGTCGGCTTTTGTACCTTTTCATTCCGGGCTTTAATGCCGCGTTGTTTGGGGACTGCGACCTTCCGATAATAGGCGAAGGGTTGCGGTCCCCATGTTGTTGCCGTAGGCTCGTATGGCTGCAGTTGAACGGGGATGGGGAAGCTTATGGCAAAACGTGCTGGGAATGGTTCGATCGACGTCACGCAGGGTGTCATTTGGCGTCAGCTTCTTGCCCTATGTGTGCCCATTTTCTTCAGCTCCTTCTTCCAGCAGGCCTATGCCCTCATCAACACGTATATCGTCGGGCAGTTCGGTGGCAAGATCGCACTTGGCGGCATTCAGTCCACGCTGTCTCTCTCTGAGCTTGCAATTGGTTTTTGCGTCGGCCTTGGTGCCGGTTGCGCTGTGATTACCGGTCAGTTTTTCGGCCAGCGTGACGACGACCGGCTCTCTCGTTCCGTCCACACCGCCATGACGCTCGCGCTCATCATCGGTGCTTGCATATCGGTGTTCGGAGTCATATTCTTGCCGAGCATCCTCACGCTTATGGGGACGCCGGACGAGCTCATGTGGGAGGCCGTGGCTTATTCTCGCTGCTATTTTGGGGCCATGGTGTTCTCGCTTGTCCTCAACATGGGTACCGCTCTTCTGCGTGCCGTGGGCGATACGCGTGCGCCCGCGCTCATCATCGCGAGCGGCTGCATTTTCAACGTGGTCTTCGACCTGATTTTCGTCGCCTGGTTCAAGATGGAGGCTCTGGGCTGCGGCATCGCGACGGCTCTCACTATTGCGATCAACGCCTCTATGGTGCTTTTGCGCCTCATGCGCGCCGATGGCCCGTGGCGCCTCGAGCTCTCCCGACTCCGCATCGACCCCGTCATCTGCAAGAGTATGGTCGCCACCGGCCTGCCGTTGGGGATCCAAGCCTCACTCTATTCGATCTCTAACATCATCGTGCAGTCTACGGTGAATTCTTTCGGAGCGGACGCCGTGACTGGCTGGGGCCTTGCCGCCCGCCTGGACGGCATCGTGTGGATGGTCACCGAGGCGCTCGGTGTCGCCATGACCACGTTCTCCGCGCAGAACTTCGGCGCGCGGAATTACGAACGCATGCGCCGCGGTTACCATACCTCGCTCGTCATCACGGTGACCCTCATTGGCTCGATGGCACTGTTCCTCATCACGTTCGTCGATCCGCTGGCCCGATTCTTCATTGATGATTCCACGGTGGTGGGCTACACCTCGACCATGATTCATTTCATCGCGCCGTTCTATCTGTTCTATTCGATTGTCGACAACACGTCGGGCGCCATCCGCGGCTCCGGCGAGAGCCTGCGCCCCATGTTGCTGACGGTCGTGGGCACCGTGGTGTTCCGTGTTATCTGGCTGCTCGTCGTGGTGCCGATGCACCATACGCTTCAGACCATGCTGATGGTGTATCCGGTCACATGGATTCTTACGGCCTGCCTGTTCGTCGCCTATCATCACTTCGGTCATTGGCTTAGCCATGCCGAGCGCCGCCGAGATAAGCTCGAGCTCTCCATCTAGCGCCTCGCTCATCCGTTTAGATTGTGGTCCGCGGGGTATCCTGAAACGGATACTGAACGTACGGACGGAGTCTTTCCATGGAAATGGACGATCACAAGCGTAGACGCAACATGATCCTCTACGTGCTCATCGCCTTCGCGGTGTACCTCGTTCTCAGCAATGTGCTGTTCCCGAGCTTCCAAAACGGCGGCATGCAGGTCGAGGATGTCACGTATTCCCAGCTGCTCGATGACCTCAAGGACAAAAAGGTCAAGGAGATCAGCTATACAACCGATGACGCGCAGGCCATGTACACGCGTAAGGGCGAGAAAGACAAGGCCTATCGCACCACCACCATGCCTACCGACGTCGATCTGACGAACCGCATCGAGGAGGCAGGTGCAGAGCTTAAGGTCACCATCCCTAAGCAGGATTCCGGTATGTGGACCTACCTGATGGTAACCGTGTTCGGGCCCATGCTCATCTTCTTCCTGCTCGGCTGGTGGCTCAACCGTCGCATGAAGAAGGCCATGGGAGACGACAACCCCTCCATGGACTTTTCCGGCGGCGGCTTCGGCGCCCTGGGCGGCGGCAACCTCGGCAAGTCCGGTGCACGCATCGTCGCATCCAAGGATGTCGGTGTGACCTTCAAGGATGTCGCTGGTCAGGAGGAGGCAAAGGAATCTCTCAAGGAGGTCGTGGACTTCCTCGAGAACCCGCAACGCTACGAGGAGATCGGTGCCAAGTTGCCGCGCGGTGCCCTGCTCGTGGGTCCTCCCGGTACGGGTAAGACCCTGCTCGCCAAGGCCGTTGCCGGCGAGGCCGGTGTGCCGTTCTTCTCCATTTCTGGCTCCGAGTTCGTCGAGATGTTCGTCGGCCGCGGTGCCGCCAAGGTCCGCGACCTGTTCAAGCAGGCCAAGGAAAAGGCCCCCTGCATCGTCTTCATCGATGAGATCGATACCATCGGCAAGAAGCGCGACGGTGGCGGTTTCTCTGGAAACGACGAGCGCGAGCAGACGCTCAACCAGCTCCTTACCGAGATGGACGGCTTCGACAACCAGAAGGGCATCGTCGTCCTTGCCGCCACCAACCGTCCCGACTCGCTTGACGCCGCATTGCTGCGTCCTGGTCGCTTCGACCGCCGCGTGCCAGTCGAGCTGCCCGATCTGGCCGGTCGTAAGGCCATCCTCGAGCTTCACTCCAAGGATGTGAAGACCGAGCCCGGCATCGACTTGACCACGATCGCCCGCGCCACACCCGGTGCCTCCGGTGCCGATCTGGCAAATATCATTAACGAGGGCGCCCTTCGCGCCGTCCGCCTTGGTCGCAAGCGTGCGACCCAGGAGGACTTCGAGGAGAGCGTCGAGGTGGTCATAGCCGGCCAGCAGCGCAAGTCCACCGTTTTGTCCGATCACGAGAAGCAGGTCGTCGCGTACCACGAGATCGGCCACGCCATCGTAGCGGCTCGTCAGAAGGGCTCGGCTCCGGTCACCAAGATCACCATCGTGCCCCGCACGTCGGGCGCCCTCGGCTATACCATGCAGGTGGAGGAAGATGAGCGCTTCCTCACCACCAAGCAAGGGGTTTTGGACAAGCTCGCCGTCTATTGCGGCGGCCGTGCTGCTGAGGAGCTCATCTTCGGCGAGATGACCACCGGTGCCGCGAACGATATCGAGCAGGCGACCAAGCTCGCGCGCAACATGATTACGCGGTTCGGTATGTCCGAGGAGTTTGGCATGATGGCGCTCGGCACCGTTCAGAACGCCTATCTCAACCAGGATACGTCGCTTACCTGCGCCCCCGGCACCGCGGAGCGCGTTGACGCGGCCGTCCTCAAGCTCATTACCGAGGCGCATGAGCGCGCCATGCAGATCCTGAAGGAAAACAAGTTCAAGCTGCATGAGCTCGCCCATTACCTCTACAAGAAGGAGACCATCACGGGCGATGAGTTCATGAGCCTTCTCACTCGCGAGAATCCGCTCATGCCCAAGAGCCCCCAGGAGTAACAGTGGCTATCGCTCGCGGCTGAAATCCGACCCCGCCCGCCCATGTGCGAGCGGGGTCTCTGCGTGCGAATGGCCTGAAAGGACAAGATGTTTGAGACGACTTCCGAGCTGAGATTCGCCGTCTTGATCGATGCCGACAACGTTAGCGAGAAGTACATCAAGGTAATCCTCGATGAGATTTCCAACGCGGGCGTTGCGACGTACAAGCGCATCTATGGCGATTGGACGAGTCCGCGATTGGCGAGCTGGAAGAGTTGCCTGCTCGACCATTCGATCATTCCCATGCAGCAGTACAGCTACACGTATGGCAAGAATGCCACCGACTCCGCGATGATCATCGACGCGATGGACATCCTGTATTCGGGAACGGTCGACGGATTCGCCATCGTCAGTTCCGATTCCGATTTCACGCGGCTCGTCGCCCGTTTGCGCGAAAGCGGCATGATCGTTATCGGCATGGGCGAACAAAAGACCCCCAAGCCGTTCATCTCTGCCTGTAACCAGTTCAAATACCTTGATCTGCTCTATGCCCAGCGGCAGGACGAGGAATCTGAAGACGCGCAGGATGCCCGTGATGACACCGATATGGCGGCCTCGTCGGGAAAGACGCCCTCCCGTCGACGTCGCCGTCGACCTGGCGATGCCGGCGGCAATACGTCCGAGTCTTTCGATTGCGCCTGTGAGGATGTCGATGATGAGCTTGAGGGGGAAGTGACGTTCGGCGAGATGAGCCGAGCCGATAAGCGCCGCCATCTGCGTGCGATTCGCTGCGCCATCAACGCCGTCATCGATTCCTTCGGCGATGAAGACGGCTGGATCTCCCTGGGGCTGCTTGGCGATCAGCTTGGGAAGCGTCTTCCCGATTTCGACGTCCGCAACTACGGATATAAGCGCCTGCGCCCGTTTTTGAAGTCCTTGGGTGTCTACGAGTTTGATGAGCCGGTGGGCGAGCAGGGAAAGCGCCAGATCAACCTTCGCCAACGTGATGTGTGATGACCTGCTGGTCTTCGTTTCGTCCCGGTGGAGGCATCGTGGGGGAGCACTGGTGATTCCAAGGGTTCTCGGTGCGGGGATTCCCGTGGAGGAGTTGAGGTTTTCCTTGGGTTCGACCTGCATCTTGTGTATACTACTAAGCTGTTTGTTCAACCTATGTGCCGGCGTACGCGTGCGGCACCTCTAGAAGAGTAAGGAATCTGTCATGGATTACATCCGCGCAATCGAGCGTCAGCAGATCCGCGAGGACATGCCTCGCATCCTGGTCGGCGACAACGTCAAGGTGCACTACCGCATCAAGGAGGGTGACCGCGAGCGTGTTCAGGTCTTCCAGGGCGACGTCATCCGTCTCCAGGGTGCCGGTTCTCGCGAGACCTTCACGGTCCGCAAGGTCTCCTATGGCGTCGGCGTCGAGCGTACCTTCCCGGTTCACTCCCCGAAGATCGCCAAGCTCGAGGTCGTGCGTCACGGTAAGGTCCGTCGCGCCAAGCTCTACTACCTGCGCGACAAGGTGGGCAAGGCTGCCCGCATCCCCGAGAAGCGCTAAGTCGCTTTTCGCGGAGTACAGATCCGCAACAGGAAACGGGCCGCTCTTTGGGCGGCCCGTTTTCGTGTACATCGAAGGTGCGCCCAAGCGTTGAGAGGGAGAGCCGGTATGGCCAATATGACGAGTTCCGCGTCGGCAGCCCAGGTCGCCGCCGAGTTGAGCAGTGCGTCCATCGACCAGATCGAGGCCTTGGTCGATCGGTATTCGGAGGATCCGCGGGCGCAGGTTCAGAAGGCGTGCGAACGCGCCTTGAAGCGGCTTTCAAAGGAGCGTGCGGAGCGCGAGCGTGTCGATGCGATGTACGAAACCATGGCACAGCTTGGCGGCGAGGGGATCGTCGTCGGTGTTGATGAGGTGGGGCGCGGGTCAGTTGCCGGCCCTCTGACCGTTTGCGCCGTATGCCTTCCCTCCGAGCCGCGCATTTGGGGAATCAATGATTCCAAGCAGTTGACTCCCGCAAAGCGCGAGATACTCGCCGTTCGAATCGCGGAGGTTGCGACGGCTGTCGGCATCTGCCATATCGCCCCTGCCCGCATCGACGAGATCGGCATGGCCCGCGCCCTTCGTGAGGCAGTTGTCGGTGCCGTTGCCGACACGGGCCTGGAGCCCGACTGCGTGCTCATGGACGGTAATCCGTTGGGTGCCGTTCCCAATGAGCGTGATGTTGTGAAAGGTGACGCCAAGGTCGCCTGCATTGCCGCCGCCTCAATCGTCGCCAAGGTGACTCGTGACGAGCTCATGGTTGAGCTCGATGCGGAATATCCCGAATATCATCTCGCGCAATCGAAGGGCTATGCCTCGTCCGAACACATCCAGGCAATCAAGGATCACGGTCTGTCTCCCGTCCATCGCGTGAGCTTTTGCGGTAATTTCCTGGAGACTGCTCGTCTTTTTTAACGTTTCCCATCCCCTCTCGACCAAACCACCGCACGGTCTCTCGTGTTTTCTCTTTTGGGCAGATTGGTTCCAAAGTGTTTTGGAATCGCGTTCGTATTGCCCTGAGGCCATTCAAAAGCTCGGGTCCATACTTCGACTCACCCGATGTGAGGAGGCGCTATGGGAACGAACAGGCAAAGGGATCTCGCGCGAGAACTGGTCGACCGCATGCTTTCGGGCGATGATATCGTGTTTGGACATCAGGATGCCGATGGCATGTCGAACAAGCTCCTGGGGTCCCTGGGTGAAGAGCTCGCTGCGCGATATCTTGAGCAACGAGGCTATGACATCATCGATCGGAATTATCGTTGCCCTGAGGGGGAGGCCGATCTTGTCGCCTATGATCAGGATGACGACGGAGTCGTGTTGGTTGAGGTTAAGACGAGACGTTCACGTTCTGAGCGAGGCGGCGCGTATCCCGAAGAAGCGGTTACCCCTGAGAAGCAGCGTAGGTATCGTCGGATCGCCCTGTGCTACGCGGCGGATCATTATCCGGTTCCATCCATCCGATTTGATGTCATAGGGGTGACCCTCAGGCCCGCCAACATCGGTGAGATAAGGCATCTATGCGGCGCGTTTGATTGGTCGGGTCGCTGATGCCCGGGTCTCGCAGGGTGTACGCCGTCCACGCTGCATGCATTCGCGGCGTGGAGGCGTTTCCCGTAACAGTGGAAGTATCCGCATCGGGCACGATTCCCGGTCTTACTATCGTTGGCATGGCCGACGCGGCGGTGCAGGAGGCGCGGGTTCGCATCCGCTGCGCCTTGCGTGCGAGCGATTTTGAGATTCCGCGATGTGCGTTAACGGTGAGCTTGGCGCCTGGAGACGTGAGGAAGACGGGTTCGGGATTTGACCTTCCCATTGCGGTGGCCATTCTGGCTTTAACCAATCAAATCCCAGTTTCCGGACTCGATGACTATCTTTTTGCGGGAGAACTCGGGCTCGATGGTTCGGTCAACGCCGTCAGTGGAGAAGTCGCATATCAGCTCCTCGCGCGGGACAACGCCCTTTCCTTCGCCAGCGGACAGGGCGGCACGCATGTTCCGGTTCAGGGCGTGGCCTGTGGCATCTTGTCTCATATCGGCCATTTGAGACTCGGTATCGATGCGGCGCTTGGTATGCCTGTTTCGACAGAGTCCCCTGCCGATCCTTTGGTTCCGCCACTAGATTACGGCGATGTGGTTGGGCAGGAGATCGCGAAGAGAGGGATCGCCGTTGCGGCCGCTGGCGGCCTCGGAATGCTCATGGTCGGGGCTCCCGGATCGGGTAAGACAATGCTCGCGAAGAGGATGACGACCATTCTGCCGCCCCTTGATGAGGATGAGCGTCAGGAGGCGCTATGTATCCACTCGGTATTGGGAGAGCCGGTAGATTTCTTGCTCCGGGGTGAGAGACCTTTTAGGAGCCCGCACCACTCGGTTTCCGTAGCCGGTTTGGTTGGCGGTGGCAGGCCCGTGCATCCGGGTGAGATCAGCTTGGCGCATGGCGGCGTTCTGTATCTGGATGAGCTCGGCGAGTTTCCCTCGACCTCGCTTCAGATGTTGCGGCAGCCAATTGAGGAGGGAAGTATCCGCGTTGTACGCGTCGATGGCGCCTTCACGTTCCCCGCGCGGTTTCAGCTCATAGCCGCGAGCAATCCTTGTCCGTGTGGATACCTCGGCGATCGTGATATCGCTTGTCGTTGCTCGGATGCCGCCATCGAGCGATATCGGACGAAGCTCGGAGGTCCGCTCGCCGATCGAATCGACTTGATTGTGGACGTTGCACGACCGGATCCCGACCTGATTGTCCGGGGTGCGGAGGGGAAAACAAGCTCGGAATTGCTCGAAGACGTGATGCGAGGCCGAGAGTTCCGTTCGTGGAGGGTCGCCAGCCGAAGGGACGGCGATGGCCATGATGGGCTGACAAGTATCGATGCGGCTATCGCTTCGCAGGCTCTTAGCAACGAGGGAAAAACCGCCCTTCTAGAAATCGCGAGAAGAAAGCACCTGACTGGTCGCGGGATCGTGCGACTTTCAAGGGTTGCCCGAGCCATTGCCGACATGGCCGAGTCGCAGACCATTGAGCCTGCCCATCTTATGGAGGCATCGCTGCTGCAAGGAAGGAGGGGAGATGGGGAAGCCTGCTGACGGTATCGAGCTTCATAGAGGTGATGAACGCTACCCAAAGACTGTCGAGGAGCTTGCAAATCCGCCACAGACCCTTTACGTGAGGGGTGATCCCAGCATTTTGGATGCACCGTCTCTGTCGATCATCGGCGCACGCAAATCAACTCCTTATGGTCGAGCCATCGCGGAGATGGCGGGTCGAATCGCAGCAGAGTCTGGGATCGTTGTGGTTTCGGGCGGGGCTCGAGGATGCGATCAGGCTGGAGGGATGGGCGCGCTGAATGCCGGCGGACGGCATGTCGTGGTTTTGGGTACGGGTGCAGACGTCGTGTATCCGTCGAGTGCCGGCCGATTGATCGATCATTCATTGCTTCAGGGAGGATGTGTGCTGTCGCTCGAGCCGTGGGGTACGCAGCCCATGAAATGGGCCTTTCCCAAAAGGAACCAGGTGATAGCGGCTCTTTCCGGGGCGACGTTCGTTGCAGAGGCCGGTATGCCATCGGGCACGTTCAGCACCGCCGAGGCGGCGAATGCGCTGGGTCGTGAGCTATTGGCCGCCCCAGGTTCGATATTCTCCCCCGAGTCTCGGGGTGCGAATTACCTCATAGCCAACGGGGCGTGTTGCATTGCGGATGAGGAGGCCCTCGAGGTCGCCATTTCGAGAATATACGGGACTCTGCGGTTTTCTCGTCCCGATGCACGTGGGTTGGACGGTTTGGATCCGAATGGTCGTCGCATGGTGGACATGCTGCTGGCCAATCCGATGCGCGTCGATGATCTTGCGTCCGCCCTTAGGGTCGATCCTCTTGCGTGTTTGCAGCTTATTGGAGACCTCGAGGTTCATGGCGTCGTTGAGCGATTGGTTGATGGAAGGTTGGCGCTGAGCAGCATTGCGCTTCACGCGCTTACGCGCTTGGGGCAGAATGGTTGAGATGCATTCGACGTAAGGGAGATGAATATGAGCTTTGAACGCGTGACGGTTATCGGCGGAGGTCTATCGGGCAGCGAGTGCGCCTGCCAGCTCGCCGATCGCGGCGTACCCGTTCGCCTGTATGAGATGCGGCCCGATCATTCTTCTCCTGCGCATCATACCGGCTCGCTTGCTGAGCTCGTTTGCTCTAATTCGTTCAAGTCGACTCGCGTGGACTCCGCCGCCGGGCTTCTCAAGGAGGAGCTCCGTAGGATGGGATCAGTTCTCATTGATTGCGCTGAGCGCGCTGCGGTCCCCGCTGGAGGGGCGCTCGCCGTCGATCGCGAGCGCTTCTCCGCCCTCGTTGAGGAAGAGGTGGCTCGCCGTTCCCTTATCGAGGTCATTCGCGAGGAGGTTGTGGATATCCCCGAGGGTCCCTGCGTCATCGCCGCGGGTCCGTTGTGCTCTCCCGCCCTTTCCGACAAGGTGCTCGAGCTCGTGGGCGGGGATGCCCTGTCATTCTTTGATGCCGCCGCTCCGATTGTTGATGCGACGACGATCGACAGGTCAATCGTGTTCACCCAGTCTCGCTATGACGAGCAGGGGGGCGGGGATTATCTCAATGCCCCCTTCACTAAGGATGAATACGACGCATTCATCGATGCGCTCGTTGGTGCCGAACGTGTTGTGTTGAAAGATTTCGAGCGCCGTGATTTGTTCCAGGCCTGTCAGCCGGCCGAGGAAGTTGCGCGAACCGGCCACGATGCCATCAGATTCGGCGCTATGAAGCCCGTGGGTTTGACGGATCCGCGTACGGGCAGGCGTCCTTGGGCCGCCGTTCAGCTGCGTTCTGAAAATGCGGAAGGCGCCGCATACAATCTTGTCGGGTTCCAGACGAACCTCACGTTCGGTGAGCAAAAGCGGGTGTTCCGCATGATTCCCGGCCTGGAGAACGCCGAGTTCTTCCGTTACGGTGTCATGCACCGAAACACGTTCGTCGATGCACCGCGCGTGCTGGATGGGTCTTTTGCCGTTCCGGGAACTCGGGTTCGTCTTGCCGGTCAGATCACCGGCACTGAGGGTTATACCGAGGCGGTTGCGTCTGGCCTGTTCGCCGCGCTCAACACGTTTGCAGATTTGAGCTCCACCGACCGCGTGTCGCTTCCGCTCACGGGCGCCTTCGGTTCACTTGTCGCGTATGCGACCTCGAAGGATACGGTCGACTACCAGCCGATGCACGTCAACTTCGGTGTGGTTCCCCCGCTTGAGGACGGCAAACGCCGCAGCAAGCGTGATCGCTATGCCGCTTATTCGGCTCGCGCACTCGCTGATCTCGACGCTTACATCTCAACCCGACCGGATTTGTTCGGCGAGCGCGGGCGGGCTTAGGTGGCGCCCTCCAGTCTTCAAAGCGAGCTGCTTGCACAGATTGATGATTTCATCGTATTCATCTCGTGCGTTGAAGGGTTGTCTCCCGAGACGGTCAGGGCCTACGGTCAGCATTTGGAAGCGTACGCCGATTGGTGCGAATCGCGCGCGGTCGATGGACTGGATCCTTCATCTCGGGACTTGAGATCTTATCTTGCCGAATTTCGTCGCGATGGTCGTGCTTCGACTACGGTTGCCGCGCACCTTTCCGCGCTCCGATCGTTCTTTCGCTGGTTGGAATATTCGGGACATCGGGCGGGAGCGGTCCCTCTTGCGACGGTTGCCCCGAAGCAGCGTAGGGAACTTCCTCATGTGCTGACTGCTGAGGAGCTGGCGGCTTTGTTCGATGCCCCCGATCTTTCATGTCCTGCCGGCTTGAGGGATGCCGCCATGCTCGAGCTATTTATCGCCACAGGCGCTCGCATCTCCGAGCTTTCCCGGCTCGAGCTCGGCGATGTCTGCGTGGCTGAGAGACAAGTGCGCCTTCTGGGCAAAGGCTCCAAGGAGCGAATCGTCCCTCTCTACGCGAGGGCGATCGAGGTATACGAGAGGTATCTTGAAAACGGAAGGCCCATTCTGCTACGGCCGCCCGCGCTCGGCGGCGACGCGTGCCGTGCGGTGTTCGTCTCCGACCGGGGAAGGGCGATGAACAGCGATGCGCTGCGATATCGTTTTGACGTATTAAAAAGAAAAGCCGGTATCTCATCTGACATAACGCCCCATGCGATGCGCCATACGTTTGCGACCGAATTGCTCGGCGGGGGAGCGGATCTTCGTAGCGTGCAGGAGCTCCTTGGGCATGCAAGTCTCTCTACGACGCAGATTTACACGCATTTGACGCCGGATCGACTTAAATCTGCCGTCGCGCGGGCGCATCCTCGTGGATAGAGTTTGTGGGCCCTTGGCAATGGCGGTCGGACCTGCTACCATGCATCAGGTTGCGAATACGCAACGTTCCATCACACACGCACGGCTACACGCCGGCCGCGGTGCTCGGGCTAAGGTAGCACAGGCTCGAGTGGTCGGAGTGGTCGACACCGTGCGAAAGAAAAACCGGGAGGTAAACATGGCTACCAAGATTAACATCCGTACCCTGCTCGAGGCTGGCTGCCACTTCGGTCACCAGACCCGTCGTTGGAACCCCAAGATGAAGCCGTTCATCTTCGGTGAGCGCAACAACATCTACATCCTCGACCTCAAGCAGACCATCGTCGAGGCCGACAAGGCTTATACCTTCCTGAAGGAGACTGCTGCCAAGGGTGGCAAGGTCCTCTTCGTCGGCACCAAGAAGCAGGCTCAGGAGGCCGTGAAGGCCGCTGCCGAGCGCGCCAACATGCCTTACATCAACCAGCGCTGGCTCGGCGGTATGCTCACCAACTTCGTGACCATCCGCTCCCGCATCAACCGCCTCGAGGAGCTCGAGGGCATGGTCGCCGACGGTTCCATGGCCCTGCGCGGCAAGAAGGAGCAGGCTGTCCTGGGCAAGGAGCTCGCCAAGCTGCAGGCCAACCTCGGTGGCGCCCGTGAGCTCAAGAGCACCCCTGCTGCTCTCTTCGTCATCGACACCAAGCGCGAGGAGAACGCCATCAAGGAGGCTAAGCGCCTCGGCATCCCGGTGGTCGCCCTCATCGACACCAACTCCGATCCCGACGTCGTCGACTACGGCATTCCCTGCAACGACGACGCCATCTCCGCGATCCAGCTCATGAGCGAGCTGTTCGCCGACGCTTGCCTCGCCGGTTCCGGCAAGGAGCAGATCTCCGAGGCCGAGATGGCCGCTGAGGCTCCTGCCACCGAGGCCGCTGCCGAGTAGGCAACCGTACCCCGTTAGGTAACTTCCTTCGAAAGGAACGAACATGGCTCAGATCACCGCCGCTATGGTCAAGGAGCTCCGCGAGATGACCGACTCTCCGATGATGGAGTGCAAGAAGGCTCTCGTTCAGGCTGAGGGCGATATGGACGCCGCTGTCGACATCCTCCGTAAGAACGGCCTCGCCGCTGCCGCCAAGAAGGCCGGTCGCGACACCAACGAGGGCGCTGTCGCCGCTTACATCTCCGAGGACGGCACCAAGGGCGCTCTCGCCGAGATCGCTTGCGAGACCGACTTCGTCGCCTCCAACCCCAAGTTCACCGGCTTTGCCGCTGAGGTCGCCAAGGTCGTTTGCGACAACGAGCCCGCTGATGTCGAGGCCCTCATGGCCTGCGACATGAACGGTGAGACCGTCGAGGCCGCCCTCACCGAGATGATTCACGTCATCGGTGAGAACATGAAGGTCTCCCGCACCACCGTTCGCAAGCCCGCCGCCGGTGGCGTTGCCTCTTACATCCACATGGGTGGCAAGATCGGCGTTCTCGTCGAGTTCTCCTTCGACAAGCCCGAGACCGCTGCCGCCGAGGCCTTCAAGTCCTTCGCTCATGATGTGGCCATGCAGGTCGCCGCTACCGCTCCTATCGCCGCTGTCCGCGAGGACGTGGCTCAGGACGTCATCGACCACGAGGTCGAGATCTACAAGGCTCAGGCTGCCGAGTCCGGCAAGCCCGAGGCCATCCAGGAGAAGATGGCCATCGGCCGTCTCGAGAAGTTCTTCAAGGGTATCGTCCTGAACGAGCAGGAGTTCATCAAGGACTCCAGCCTCACCATCAAGGCCTATGCCGAGAAGGTCTCCAAGGAGCTCGGTGACACCGTCAAGGTCGTCGCCTTCGATCGTCTGGTTTGCGGCGAGTAATTTCGCAATGAGCTAGTTTATGCAGGTCGTGGGAGCACTCCCGCGGCCTGCTTTTTCATGTGCCGCCAAGCGAAGGCGACGCGTGTTCTTCATCCCTGCTAGAATGGGAACAATTCCGTACTAAGGAGGCATCCTTGTCCGATTACCAGTACAAACGCGTTCTTCTCAAGATTTCCGGCGAGGCGCTGATGGGCAGCGCCGAATACGGCATCGATCCCGCTATCGTCGAGCGCATGGCCGCCCAGGTCAAGCAGCTGCATGACGAGGGCATTGAGGTCGCCGTCGTCGTCGGCGGCGGCAACATCTTCCGTGGTGTCGCAGGTTCCGCCAAGGGTATGGAGCGCGCCCAGGCCGACTACATGGGCATGCTCGCCACGGTCATGAACGCTCTCGCCCTGCAGGACGCCATCGAGCGCATCGATTGCCCCTGCCGTGTCATGAGCGGTATCCAGATGAACGAGGTCTGCGAGCCCTACATCCGCCGTCGCGCGATGCGCAGCCTTGAGAAGGGCGACGTCGTCATCTTCGCCGCCGGTTCGGGTAACCCCTATTTCACCACCGATACTGCGGCCGCTCTGCGCGCCTGCGAGATCGGCGCGGACTGCCTGCTCAAGGCCACCAAGGTCGACGGCGTGTACGATATGGACCCCGTCAAGAACGAGGATGCCGTTCGCTTCAATAGCATCAGCTATCATGAGGTGCTCGTTCGAGGCCTTCAGGTCATGGACGCCACTGCGACCGCCCTGTGCCAGGACAACCACATGCCGATTATCGTCCTCAACATCGATGGGGATGACAACATCAAGCGCGCGCTGGCGGGCGAGCCCGTCGGTACCGTCGTCATGGAAGAGGAGTAAGTCATGTCCGATATCCGCGAGAACATGGACAAGGCCATCGATAGCCTGAAGCACAACTTCGCCAAGGTCCGCACCGGCCGCGCTAACGCCAACGTGCTGTCCGATATCACGGTCGACTACTACGGCGTGGCCACCCCGATCACCCAAGTCGCCGCCGTCAAGGTCCCCGAGGCCCACATGCTCGTCATCGAGCCCTGGGACAAGGCCCTCGTCAACGCGATCGTCAAGGCGGTCACCGCCTCCGATCTCGGCATTACCCCGAACTCCGACGGCATTGTCGTTCGCCTGCCTTTCCCGGCCCCCACGGAGGAGCGCCGTCGCGAGCTCGTCAAGGAGTGCCGCGAGCTCGCTGAGCACGCCAAGATCGCCATTCGCAACATTCGTCGCGACGCTAATAACAAGCTCGAGCGCGATGAGGAGCTCACCGAGGACGACGTTCGTCGCGAGCAGGCAAAGGTCCAGAAGGCGACCGATGAATATGTCGCTCGCGTCGAGGAGCTTCTGAAGGCCAAAGAGGCCGAGGTCATGGAGATCTAGTCATGAACTATGACATCGAAAAGCTCAACGAGTTCTTCGCCGAGCATCCCGATGACATCTCGATCGCAGATATCGATATGGCGCGTATTCCGCGCCATATCTCCTGCATCATGGACGGCAACGGCCGATGGGCGACCTCCCGTGGTCTCGGTAGGGGAGAGGGCCATAAGGCCGGTATCGTGGCGCTGCAAGACGTCATCACCGCTTGCGTTCGTATGGGCGTTGACGTTTTGTCCGCTTACGCCTTTTCCACGGAGAATTGGAATCGCCCTCAGGCTGAGGTCGATCTGCTCATGTACCTCTTCGCCAAGACGTTCGTCGATGAGCTGCCTTTGCTCAAACGTGAGAACGTGCGCGTCGAGTTTCTCGGTGACATCTCTGCGCTCCCCAAGAAGACCCGCGACGTCTTTGAGCGCGGTCTTGCCGAGACGCGCGATCATACGGGCATGACGCTCGCCCTCGCCGTCAATTACGGCGGGCGGGCCGAGATCACCCGTGCCGTCAGGCATATCGCTGAGGCCGTTTCGACAGGCGATATTGCCGTCGAACAGATCGACGACGCCCTCGTTGCCGATCACCTCTATACGGCGGGTCTGCCTGATCCCGAGCTCGTCATCCGCACGTCGGGTGAGCTGCGTGTCTCGAACTACCTGTTGTGGCAGATCGCCTATTCCGAGTTTTATATCACCGATACGTATTGGCCCGATTTCGATCGATGGGGGCTTGTCCGCGCCATTGCCTCGTTCCAGGGCCGTGACCGCCGATTCGGCGGTCTTTCCCGGGCTTAAGGCCGGGGGAGTCTCAAGGAGTTCATCTTGGATTCTAAGGAAGCTACCTCTAAAGCTGCGGCGACCGAGAAATCCGGCGGTCGCCTTCATCCGTTTATGGTGCGAGCCGGGGCCGGCATCGTGTATGCGGCGCTTTTCATCGGGTCTTTGTTGTTCGGTGTCGTACCCACTGCCGTTTTTGCCTCGGTTATGTCGGTGCTTTGCTGCTATGAGTTTTATCGCATAATGCGACTGGACGGTAAGGTTCCTAATGAATTCGTGGGACTCGTCGCCTCGGTGCTTTTCCCGCTGTCCGTCCTGGTGGACCCCGTGTGGCTCACGGTCATCAATTTCCTGCTCGTGTTGCTCTTGGGCCTGTGGTATGTGAAGAACCCCCGCACGCGCATCGCCGATGTGGCGGTGACGGCTTTCGGCGCCATCTACACCGGCTACATGCTATCCGCCATCGTTTTGCTTCGCGAGGCCATTCCCGGCTGGGAGGGCGCGTTGCTGTCCATCGGCGTCTGTGCTTCCCTGTGGCTCTCGGATTCCTTTGCCTACATGGTCGGTAGTCGCTTTGGTAAGCACAAGATGGTTCCCAAGATCTCTCCCAAGAAAAGCTGGGAGGGTTTCTTCGGCGGACTTTTTGGTTCCGTCGTCGTTTGGATCATCATCTGGTGGACGGGCCTGTATGAGATCAACCTCTGGTTCTCCATTCTCTGCGGCGTGGTGGTATCCATCATGGGCGTGTTCGGCGATCTGCTCGAGAGTCGTATCAAACGAGGTGTCGGCGTCAAGGATTCGGGCAATCTCATTCCCGGGCATGGCGGCATGCTCGATCGGTCCGACTCTTTGATCGTCGGAGTCATCACAGCCTATCTTATGCTTCACCTTGGGGGTGTCCTGTAATGGCTGTCGTCGACACCCCTTCACGTACGCGCGTTGCCATCCTCGGCTGTACGGGCTCTATCGGCACGCAGGCGCTCGATGTTTGCAAGCAGCACTCTGACAAGCTTGAGGTCGTCGCGCTGAGCGCACATTCGCGCACCGAGGACCTGGTTCATTTTGCACGCGAGTTTGCTGTGCGACATGTGGCGGTCACGTCTGAGGCGCATCGTGGCGATGCGGTCCTCTCGGAGCTGCCCTCCGCGTGCGAACTGCATACCGGCTCTCGTTGTGCCGAGGAGCTCGTCGAGCTCGAGGATGTAGACGTGGTGCTCGTCGCAATCGTGGGAGCCGCGGGTCTTTCCGCCAGTCATGCCGTTCTCAAGAGCGGCAAGCGACTGGCGCTTGCCAACAAGGAGTCCCTGGTCGTGGGTGGCGATTTGCTGATGCCCATGGTCCAGCCGGGTCAGATGCTTCCCGTTGATTCGGAACACGGCGCCATTTTCCAATGCCTGCTCGGTGAGAATCCGCGTGAGGCGCATTGCATCTGGCTCACGTGTTCGGGCGGCCCGTTCTATGGGCGCGCTCTCGATGAACTTGCCGATGTTACTCGTCATGATGCCTTGGCCCATCCAACGTGGAACATGGGTGCGAAGATCACCATCGATTCCGCCACCCTCATGAACAAGGGTCTTGAACGCATCGAGGCTATGCATCTGTTCGGTATGGATATCGATCGCATCAAGGTGCTCATCCAGCGTGAGTCCAAGATTCATTCCATGGTTGAATTCGAGGACGGCTCGGTCATGGCGCATCTCGGTGCCTCCGATATGCGCATTCCCATCCAGTATGCGTTTTCGTATCCCGAGCGCTGGTCCACTCCCGCCCCGCGTGTCGATTTCCGCGAAATTGCGCAACTTACATTTGGTGCGCCGGATATGGAATCCTTCCGCTGCCTCAAGCTCGCCGAAATCGCCGGCAAGCAAGGGGGTACGCTTCCCTGCGTGCTTAACGCCGCTAACGAGGTCGCCGTCGACGCATTCTTGCATGACGCCTGCACGTTTACCGGCATCGCCGATGTCGTTGAGGCGTGCATGGACGAGCACGACTGTCAGAAGGTCGTTTCCTTCGAGCAGCTGGCCGATGTCGACGCATGGGCTCGTGAGCAGGCGCGAGGTATCATCTCGTCCCGTTTCTGATGAGTTTGGATTATATGGACGCTCTATTTGGAATTCTCGGCCCCATCTTTTGGGGCCTTCTGCTTCTGTCGGTCCTCGTGTTCGTGCACGAGGGTGGACATTTTCTCGCCGCGCGGGCGTGCGGCGTTCGCGTGCTCGAGTTTTTCCTCGGCATGCCCTGTCGTTTCAACATCCACCACGTTTCCAAGCGCATCGGCACGAAGTTCGGTGTGACCCCGATTCTTCTCGGCGGGTACGCTGAGATTTGTGGCATGGATCCGACCGAGGTCCCCTGCGCCCCGCAGGTCCTCGCTTGCATTCATCGCCATGGTACGGTCGAGCTCGAGATTGTTGCCGAGGAGCTTGGTCTGTCGTTGGATGACGTTCAGGATGCCTGCTCGCTGCTCTATGGCTGGGGCTCCATCATCCCCGTCGAGGTTGAGCTCGAGGATGTCGAGAAATACCACGGCGGCGACTTTCCGCAGGCGTTTGCCGCGGTCTCTCGCGATCGGTCCGGTAATACGGTTTATGACGGTCGCTCGTTCGATCGCGAGCATGCCACTGTTGAGGGCGATGCCTGGGTCCCTCCCATGACCGATGCCGAATTCTTCGAGCTTGAGCGTTCTCATACGTACATTGGCAAGGGATTTTGGAAGCGTGCCTTCATGCTGGTTGCGGGTATCGCCGTCAATATCCTGACTGGTTTTCTGCTCGTGATCGCGGTCTATTCCGCGCTCGGTGTTTCAACACCCATGGATCTCAACGTCCTGGGCGATATCGTCGTTGATTCTCCCGCTCAGGAAGCTGGTCTTCAGAAGGGCGACCGTGTGATTGCCGTCAATGGGGAGCAGGTCGCCTCTTGGATCGAAATGACTGATGCCTTGAACGCCACTGGCAAGAATGACCCGGTCGAGCTTGAGCTGTGGCGTCCCAACGACCAGCGCGATGCGTTCGAGCATCTTCCCTTTGACGCGAATTCGGGGACCGATGCCTGGGCTCGCGAGAACGGCTCGTTTATGAATGTCGAGGTGTCGTTCGACCCCGACGGGATGTTGGGCATCAATGCACCGGTAAAGGTGATTCGCCTCAACCCGTTGCAGTCTTGCCAGATTGCCATCGACAACATCGTCACTACTGCGCAGTCTGTCGCCAGCCTTCTCAATCCGCGTCACACGATGGAGGTGCTCGACAACTCAACGTCCGTCGTCGGCATTTCAGTGATGTCGGCTCAGGCGGCTGCGGCCGGTCCTGCCACGTTCCTCAACTTGGCGGCGCTTATCTCGTTCTCCCTTGGTTTCATGAACCTGCTGCCCATCCCGCCTCTCGACGGAGGCAAACTGTTGATCGAGGCGATCCAGGCCGTTACGCATCGAAAAGTTCCGGTCAAGGTTCAGACGGTCATTTCCATAATCGGTATTGGACTGTTTGGCTTGCTGTTCGTCTATATGTTGGGCTCGGATATTCTCCGCTTCTTCTAGCGGTGGCAATGAAAGGGGAGTGCCATGCAGGATCTCGCTCGTGAGCGCACGCGTCGTGTGATGGTGGGTTCCGTGCCCTTGGGTGGCGGGTCTCCGGTCGTGGTGCAATCCATGACCTGCACCCCCACTGTCGATGCCGATGCAACGCTTGCCCAGGTCAATGCATTGGTTGACGCGGGATGCGATCTTGTTCGGGTCACCGTGCCCTCAAGGGAGGCGCTGGGGCCCTTCGAGCGCATTTGTCGTGAGTCGCCCGTGCCGATCGTGGCTGACATTCATTTCGATTACCGCCTCGCGATCGGAGCTGTTCGGGCCGGCGCGGCCAAGCTGCGCATCAACCCTGGCAACATCGGTGACTGGGAGCGCGTCGACGCCGTGATTGATGCGGCTGGTGAGGCGGGTGCGGCCATTCGCATCGGCGTCAATGCCGGTTCGCTCGACAAACGCATCGCCGAGCGGGATGACCTGACGCAGCCGGAGAAGCTCGTCGCCTCGTCTCTCGAGTTTGTAGAGCATTTTGAGAAGCGCGGATTCGATGACATCGTGCTTTCCGCCAAGGCGCATAGAGTGCCTACCACGATTGAGGCGTATCGCGCGCTTTCGCGCGAACTGCCCCATGTCCCGCTGCATCTCGGCGTGACTGAGGCGGGCACCGTGCAGCAAGGTACGATCAAGAGCGCCGTGGGTCTCGGTGTGTTACTCGCCGAGGGCATCGGTGACACGATGCGCGTGAGCCTCACGGCCGACCCCGTCGAGGAACCCCCGGTGTGCTGGGGGATCCTGCAATCGCTCGGTCTGCGCCGCCGCGGCCCGGAGCTCGTGAGCTGCCCCACGTGCGGTCGCACACAGGTGGATCTCATCGGCCTGGCCGAAGAGGTGGCCGAGCGGCTCAAGGGTTGCTCCAAGCCCATCTCCGTCGCCGTTATGGGTTGCGTGGTCAACGGACCCGGAGAGGCGAGCGATGCCGACGTGGGTGTTGCCTGCGGGCGCGGTGTCGGCATGGTGTTTCGCCATGGCGAGGTTATCCGCAAGGTGCCCGAGGACCAGATTGTGGATGCGCTCATGGAGGAAATCGACAGGCTTTGATCAATCCCACCGCTCTGGTTCAGACATAATTCCTTCAGGCGTGGTTCGCCTTCGGCATCACAAAAACGCCTTGCGGAAATATGTCTGGACCGGAGCTGTGATTACTCTACAGCCAGACAAGATTTCGGCGCATTAGCTGGTATTATCGAAGCGTTTGACGCAATTGATATAAGGAGGTCGCTGTGTCTAAGACCCGAGCGATGAAGATGTCCAATTTGTATGCACCTACGCTTAAAGAGGATCCCGCTGAGGCTGAGCTCGCCAGCCACCGCCTCATGTTGCGTGCGGGCATGATCCGCAAGCAGGCGGCGGGTCTTTACAGCTACCTGCCCCTCGCATGGCGTTCTCTGCGCAAGATCGAGGACATCGTCCGCGATGAGATGGACGCCGCCGGCGCCCAGGAGCTGCTCATGCCCATCATGGTCGATGCCCAGGTGTGGCGCGAGTCCGGTCGCTACAACGTGTACGGCCCCGAGCTCATGCGTATCTCCGACCGTCATGAGCGCGAGTTCGTTCTCGGCCCCACCCATGAGGAGACTGTCACCGACCTCATCAAGAACGAGCTCAAGAGCTACAAGCAGCTTCCTGTGAACCTGTACCAGATTCAGGACAAGTTCCGCGACGAGATGCGCCCCCGCTTTGGCCTCATGCGCGGCCGCGAGTTCATCATGAAGGACGGCTATTCCTTCAACGCCACGCAGGAGTCCCTGCAGGAGACCTATGACGATATGAAGCAGGCTTATGCGAACATCTGCGAGCGCTGCGGTCTCAAGGCGCTGCCCGTCGTGGCCGATTCCGGTCAGATCGGTGGCGACACCTCCGTCGAGTTCATGGCCCTCGCCGACGCCGGTGAGGCCGCGCTCGTGTACTGCGACGCTTGCGGTTACGCTGCGGACGACGAGGCCGCTTCCACCCAGGTCGCCGTTACCGAGGGTCCTGGCGACGGCACCCTGCAGAAGGTCCATACCCCCGGCCTCACGACCATCAAGGAGGTCTCGGAGTTCTTCGAGTTCCCCGAGAACGGCACGCGCAAGGCGCTCGCCCTCATCGACGTGGAGGGCAACCCGGTCGTTGCTATCGTGCCCGGCGATCACGAGCTCAACGACTGCAAGGCCGAGCATCTTTTTGGCGAGGGCTTCCACCTTATGACCGACGAGGAGCTTGAGCAGTACGGCCTTTGCAAGGGCTTTATCGGGCCGGTCAACCTGCCCGAGGGCATTCGCCTTGTCTGCGATGTCACCCTGCGCGATTCCAAGCAGTGGGCCTGCGGTGCCAACGAGGTCGATTACCACTTTACCGGCGCCTGCCCTGGTCGCGATTTCGAGCCCGATGCCTGGGAGGATCTCATCACGGTCGTTGCCGGCGACCCGTGCCCGCATTGCGGCGCCCCGCTCGCAGGAGCCCGTGGCATCGAGGTGTCCCAGGTCTTCCAGCTCGGCACCAAGTACTCCGAGGCCATGGGGGCGACCTTCGCCGATGAGAACGGTGAGGAGAAGCCTTTCCTGATGGGCTGCTACGGTGTTGGCGTTTCGCGCACTCTCGCCGCTTCCGTCGAGCAGCATCACGACGAGAACGGCATCATCTGGCCCGTGTCGATCGCCCCGTACGAGGTTTCCATCATGCCCCTCGATCCGACGATCCCGGAGTGCGCCGAGGTTTGTGACCGCCTGACTGCGGAGCTGTGCGAAGCGGGCATCGAGGTCATCGTCGATGATCGCGACATCCGTCCCGGCGTGAAGTTCGCCGATAACGACCTTATGGGCTTCCCGTACCAGATCGTGCTGGGTAAGCGCGGTCTCAAGAACGGCACGGTCGAGCTTAAGGATCGCGCTACGGGCGAGCGCGAGGACGTTGCGATTGATGGGGTTGCCTCCAAGGTCGCAGATCTTGTGATCTCGCAGCGCCGTTAGAGTTTCTACTTCATGGGCGCACGTGCTCAAAGCATCGTGCGCCCATGTTGTTGTGCAGCGTTTACCTGGGAGAACCTCCAATATCAGACTTCTTTTCAAAAAAGTCTGAAAAAGTGCTTGCACAGCTTTCGAGGTTCCCGTATAGTACTTCTTCGTTGCAAGGGGGCGTAGCTCAGCTGGGAGAGCGCTTGACTGGCAGTCAAGAGGTCAGGGGTTCGATCCCCCTCGTCTCCACCATGAGATTTATGGCCAGGGCTTTTGCCCTGGCCTTTTTATTTTCGATTTAACTAGATTCTGTATATTTCTCATTCCGAATCGCATATCGGGATCCTTTGACTCGATTCGCGGAATCTGATCCGATTGCACGCTTTTTGGGACCCTGCCCCCACCTGAGGAAGGTCCTTTACCAGTTCATCTAATAAACCGGGCGTCGCGTTATTCGCTGGACACGGTATCTCGTTATTCGGGGGCTCCGACCTTCCGCAAACGGGATGCCCCCCCGACAGAATTCAGCCCGGCGTGAGCTTAATATGTAGAAACCGTGTGCGGGCGCTCATCAGGGGCGCCCGCTCCGTTATCTATTGCGAGAGGGGGTGGTGCGCGTGGCGCACGAAAGTCGCGGGATGGAACCTGCAGGAGTCAGGCGGCTCGTCGAGGCCCATTATTCCGACGTCTACGCGTACTGCCGCAGGCACACCGAGTCGGTCGACGAGGCGGAGGATGCCGCCCAGGAGGTGTTCCTCAGGTTCGTCGGGGCATCCGGGCGCTATCGGGACGACGGCAGGCCACTGGCCTACCTGCTCACGATCGCGCGCAACGTCTGCGCCGACTCGCACCGCCGTGGCGCGATGCGCGCCGACGAGCTGCCCTGCGACGAGGTCCTCGCCGACCCGTCGCCCGGGCCCGGCGCGGCCGACAGGCTGTCCGCCGTGCGCCGCGCGGTCCGGGCCCTGCCAGACGAGGTCCGCGAGATCGTGGAGCTCAAGTTCGACCAGGGGCTCACTGCGGTGGAGATCGCACGCGTCACGGGCCTCAGTCGCTTCGCGGTGGCGCGCCGGATCCGCTCCGCCCTGTCGGACATCAGGGAGGCCCTGGCCTCCGAGGAAGGGGACGCATGATGGATCACATTCCTGACCGATCGCCGGAGCGGGAGCTCGCCCGCCTGTTCCGGGAGGAGCGCGAGGGCTGGGACCGGGAGGCGGACCGCGCCCGTCTCGTCGAGGCCTGCGTCGCGGCCTGCGAGGCCGAGGCGGCCGCCCTCGAGAGGAGAGGGGCGGGGGCGTCGCTCCCGGCGTTCCTGGCCGCCCAGGCCCGCTTCACGCCGTCCGGCGTCTGGGTCGCCATCGCCTCAGTGGGGGCCTTGGCGGTCGCGGGCGCGGCGGCGGGGGCGGACGGCCCCGCCGCCTTCCAGGCGCTCTCTTCCGCGGGCGGGCTGCTCGCCCTGGTGTGCCTCGTCGGCGTGACGCGGTCCAAGCCGTTCGCCATGGGCGAGCTCGAGTCGTCGTGCCCGTTCAACGCCGTGTCGGTGTCCTTCGCCCGCCTGCTGCTCTTCGGGGTCCCCAGCGCGCTCGTGCTCGCGCTCGGGTCGGCCTCGGCGGGGGCCCAGGGACTGGGTGCCGCCAGGGCCCTGGCCCTCATGGCCGCCCCCTACCTGACGGCCTGCGCCGGGGGCCTCATGTGCGCCAGGCGCGCCGCGGGGCCGGACGCCGGGGGCGCCGCGGTCGCGTGGGCCTCCTCGGTCACCGCCGCGTCGGCGCTGTTGTTCTACGCCGCCCCTGTCGTGTACGCGGCGGCGAGCGCCTGGGCCTGGTGCCTCGCGTGCCTGGCCTCCGGGTTCTGGTGCGCCTCGGAGGTCCGCGCGTGGCTGGGCGAGGGAGCCCGGGGCTTCGCGACCCGGCGCGGGGACGTCCGGTCCCCGCTCAACATCTGATTTCGATAGAAGGGAGAATGCGATGGAACTCGAGCTCGATAGGCTCACCAAGCAGTACGGCCCGAAGATCGCGGTCGACCGGGTCAGCGCCCGGCTGGGGGCCGGCGTCTACGGGTTGCTCGGCGCCAACGGCGCGGGGAAGACGACGATCATGCGCATGATATGCGGCATCTTGCGCCCGACCTCGGGCGAGGTCCGCCTCGACGGGCGCCCGACCGCGGAGATGGGGGGCGAGTTCCGGGCGCGCCTCGGCTACCTCCCCCAGGACTTCGGGTACTACCCGGAGTTCACGGCGCTCGACTTCATGGAGTACATGGCCGCCCTGAAGGGCCTGGACTCCCGCGCGGCACGCACGCGCTCGCTCGAACTGCTCGACCGGGTCGGGCTCGCCGGTGAGGAGCGCCGCCTCATCCGGACGTTCTCCGGGGGCATGAAGCAGCGCCTCGGTATCGCCCAGGCGGTGCTCAACGACCCGGACGTCCTCGTGCTCGACGAGCCCACCGCCGGCCTCGACCCGAAGGAGCGGGTGCGGTTCCGCAACCTCATCGCGAGCTTCGCCGCCGACAAGGTCGTCCTGCTGTCCACGCACATCGTCTCCGACGTCGAGTACATAGCCGACAGCATCCTGATGATGCGGGCGGGGTCCTTGATAATGCGGGGCACCCCGTCGGAGGTCGTGTCGCGCGTCGACGGCATGGTCTGGGAGGCCCGCGTCCCGGCTCGGGAAGCGGATGATCTGTCGACCGCGTCGCGCGTGGTCAACGTCCACCACATGGGGGACGGAACGGCCCTCGTCCGGTTCCTCTCCGGAGACGGCCCCTCCCGCGTGCCCGGCGCCGTCAGGGCCGAGCCCACGCTTGAGGACCTGTACCTGCACGTGTTCGACGAGAGCGGCGCGGGGGGCGGCCCCGCGCCGCTCGCCGGGCCCGCCGACGCCGATCGCCGCGGGCGCCGCGGCGCCCATTTCGGAGGTGGTCGACATGCTTAGCCTTATCAAGTTCGAGCTCAAGAAGATGCTTACCCGCCGCGTGGCCGTCGCCGCGAACGCCGGCGTGATCGTCATGCTCGTCGCCGTCATGGCGCTCAATGTGATGCAGGCCAGGACCGAGGGCAACATCGGGGAGATCCTCTCGGGGCCCGAGGCCATCGCGCACCGCCGCGAGGTGGCCGAGGCGCACGCTGGCGAGCTCACGCCAGAGCGCGTGGCCGCCGACATCGCCCATTATCAAGAGATCGTCTACGAGAGGCTCGACCCCGAGGAGCTTGCGGAGATGTCTGACGCAGCCGCGTACGAGGCCGTTGCGGAGGCGTACGACGAGGCGACGCGCCTGGAGCTCTACGATCCGTACTACATCACGCTGCTCAAGCCCTGGGCGGTCAGGGGCCTGGAGCCCTACCAGTACGCCTTCCGCGTTACCCCCGAGATGGCGCTTGACTTCTACGGCGCCCTGGCGGCCAGCCTGCAGGACTCCCTCGACGAGGGCATGGGAGGGGAGTGGGTCTACTCGCCGGCGGAGCGAGCGTTCTGGACCGAGAAGGAGGCCGGCGTGGCCGAGCCCATCGGATACGGGTGGTCCGGCGGATGGGACAACATCCTCGACTGCACGGCGTTCCTCGTCTTCGCCATCTTCGCCGTCTGCGTCACGGTGACGCCCCTATTCGCCTCCGAGTACCGCGAGGGGACCGACGCGGTCCTTCTCTCGTCCCGAAACGGGCGCGGCAGGCTCGTAGCCGCGAAGCTCGCGGCGGCCGTGCTCTACGCCACGGCCCTGTTCGCGGTCGGCGCCGCCATCGTCTGTGGCGTCTCCCTGGTCTTCTACGGCGCCGGAGGGGCGGACCTGCCCATACAGAACTACGCGCTCGGGTCGCCGTATTCACTCACGATGTGGCAGGCCGCAGCCGTATATGTCGGAGTGTTCTACCTCGTCATGCTCGGGATGCTCGCCCTGACGCTCGCGCTCTCCGCGTCGACGTCCTCCACGCTTGCCATCATCGTGACCGACGTTGTCGGCCTGTTCGTGACCGGCCTCCTTCCGTCCGCCGGCGTCGGGGTGCTGCGCCACATCCTCACGCTGTTCCCCATGGGGCTGCAGTCGCCGTTCTACATATTCGCCGCGCTGTTCTCCTACCCGGTGGGGCCGGTCGTGCTCGACCTCATCGGCATGGTGGCCGTCGTTTACGGCCCCTCGTCGCTGTCGGCGTCCCCCTCGCCCTGCGCCGGTGGTGCCGGCACCAGGTCGCCTGATAGGCGCCGCTGCGCCCAAGCGAGGCCTTCCGCGCCCCCGCCCGATGATCTCGGGCGGGGGCGCCTCC
>ERZ832522.140-NODE-140-length-94166-cov-9.163732_pt1 | contig 94166 bp, 69 predicted proteins | sample MGYA00519951_ERZ832522 | MGnify/ENA primary metagenome ERZ832522 (study PRJEB31850, sample SAMEA3708728) | human gut metagenome | biome: human gut; feature: human-associated habitat; material: faeces | place: China | collected 2014 ... | reverse complement strand
GCGGGTCGGTGAAAAATCCCTGACCTATGGAGGAAAAAATTTGCAGGAAGTGAAATCTGATTTCATTCAAAAAATCGAACAAGAAACTGCGTCAAGGGATAATAAAATAACAAATTCAGAAATTTAGAAATTGAAACCGATTGATTAAAAGAATTATTACGGTTTCAAAAGTGACAAAGGTTACAGTGGTTCAGTCTGACTTCTGTAACCTTTGTCACTTTTGTAATTCTGCTAACCGATAGAGGTGCCCCTAATTCACTTCCAATTTCCCTGATTTCAAAAGATCAGGGAAGTTTTGTTTATAACCGGAAACCGGTTCCGTAAACCGTTTTTATCCACAAAGCAAAAAGACGGTCTGTGAGAGAATACGTCTTATTGATTTCTGTGATAAAATCTTTATCCAGCAACTTCTTTATAGCCGATTGTACAGCGCTGGCCGAAGCCAGCCGATGACGTTTAATAAAAGCAGAAGAAGTGACTTGACGGGCTTCTCCATCTTTTGCAATGGCGTACAACACTTCTTTCTGACGTTCCGGTATATTGGAAAGGATTTCCCGGAATATGGTGTCGTTGTCACTTAGTAGCCTATCGATACTTTGTTGAAGAATACTAATCGTACACTCCTTATTGTTTTCAGTATCTGCAAAACCTTCATTAAAAGTTTTTTGAATATAATAAGTATGCCCCTGAAACAAGGCGTATACCCGTTTGGCCGTGTCCTCGGAAATAGATTTTCCGAATTTATTGAAATTACCGACAATGAAGGGAATATATTTCTCGTCGGGGATAGCACTTAGTTCGAGCATATCTGCACTATGGTAAAATGGACGTGAAGCAGATACGAACATATTTTGCATCATATGCCGTTCACTTCCTGCAAAAATGAAATGGCAATTATTTATTTTTTGGATATGTGTCCGCAACAAAGCCTCGATATTCTTTTCCGGATATTTAGCGATCTGCTGAAATTCGTCGATGGCAATAATACAGGGTTTATCGGCTTTGGCAAGATAAACGAAAATTTCATCCAACGTATATTCGGGTCGGTCGATATCCCCTAACTCCAAACTAAAAGTCGGGGTATTCGACAGCGGATCGAAACCGAATTTCCCGCTAATTGATTTCAGCGTCTGCATAAAAAGTTGAGTCATTCTTTTACTCCGGGGCAGCAACGTTTCATAAATCTCTTTCCCCAGCGTATAGGTAAACTCCCTCAGACTGGAAGTATGTAAGATGTCGATGAAAAAAGTGTAGTACGTTTTTTTCCATTCCGGTTTTTCATAACAAAACTGAATTAATCCCGTCTTTCCCATCCTTCTCGGGGAAATAATCACCAAATTATTCCCGTTATCCAACGACCGGATCAAACGGACCGATTCTTCTTCCCGATCACAAAAATAGGCCGGATCGATTTTCCCCGTCACAATAAAAGGGTTCACTATTTTCCTCATAACTCCATTTTTATACAAATATAATTATATCATCTGAATTATGCAAATCACAAATCACATAATATTCTATGTAAAAATTGCATTCCAATCGTTTTTTATCTCATATTAAACAAAAGAGGGTGTCCAAAAAGGCAAAATACCCCTTTGTAGAATCGGATATTTGATTTCAGTCTCCAATAGGGATACGAATAAATCGAGGGTGCCAAATACTTTTTGGACACCCTCTTTGGAAAGTCAGACGGCTCTGTCTATTTTTTACCGATCAGGCAAATGGCCACTCGGTTTTGTTCCATCACAGGAAAAGGTTGTTCTGTATCCCCTTTGGCAAACACAGTTATCCGTTCCCGGGAGATACCATTAACAGTCAACAATACAGCCACCTGTTCTGCCCGCCGTTGCGACAGAACTTTGTTGTAACGCGGATTTCCGGTCTGCACGTCAGCATAACCCGTAATCACCACCTGTGTCTCTGTATGTGTTTTCATAAAAGCTACCAAGGAATCGATTTTGGCTGTTTCGCTCGCCAGAATCACCGAAGAGTTCAAGGCAAAGAAAATATCCTGACGGGCAGTAAGCGCAGCAGAGTCTATGAGGTCTTGCTTCGTTTCCTGCAGCACGGGCTGAGAAACCGGTTCTTCCTTTGTTACGACCGGCACAGTCTCCTCAAAAATGATTTCCCGGGGAGCTTCCACCTTGCGGTGTTTTTTATTCAAACGGCAACTAAACCCTGCCAGAACATTGAACTGCCAGTCGGCATTACCCGCCTTTTTGGAGTTAAAATGGTCGGAAAGTACATTTACATTTCCCTCTATATTAAAGGAAATGCTATTACTGATCCGGAAATCAAATCCGACACCACCACGTCCTGCAACGAAATTACGGTTATCGCGCCAAAGGTAACGCATCGTATATCCTTCGTCATGTATGGCAACTGCTTCATCGTTGTCAAAAGCATGATTGCCTGCTATACCCAGCAAAAAATAAGTATTCACCCAACGCCGGGGGTTAAATTCGCCGATACAGTTGCTCAGATTAAACACAACATCTGCATTCAACTGAAGGAAGTTGAATTTATAATCCCGGGTGGATTCCGACCAGGCACCCTTACCCTGCCAACCGCCAAAGCCTCCGCGAAGTCCCCAGACAGGCGAGAACTGATACCCCACAGACAAAGCTCCGGCCGGTGATATCAGGTCCTTAAAGCCGGTTTCCCCCACGGTATACCCCATTCCTCCCTGCAACTGCAAATACCAGTGTGGATTGAAAATAATCCCGGCTTCCTCTTTTCCCTTTTGTGCAAATAAGATTTCTGCACAAAATAAAACGATAGCCAGTAATAAACTTCTTTTCATATTTTTAGCTTTTAGCACATCAGACATTTTATAGAAGAAAGATCGGGAGGCAAATACCTCCCAATCCTGGAATCACAACCATACCCGGTATTAAACCGGCTTTACAGTTATTGTCAAAGTACCATTAAGAATACCCCAACCATAGCTTATTGTTGCAGGAATCATAATCATGTATTCGTCCTTAATCGGAGAACCTACATTCACATATTTAACCGTGTTACCTATTTGTTCCAAAGTAACGGATACCGGTAACTGATAGTTATTATACTGCAGGTTGGTTTTTACATTACCGAGATCCAGCTTAACATCCCCGAACGGACCGTAGAAATTCCAGTACTGACCCGTCTGAACCATGTCAAATGCCTTAATTTCCTTCCAGGTCCAGCAACCGTCCTTATCTCCTACCTGATGCACCACAGAAGGATCATATACCGGTTTCTCATTACATAAAATCGGTTTCCATTCTGCCTCCACCGTTTCGTATGTTGCCGGAGTATAAGTAATGCCAGTTACAGTTGTAAAAGTAACTTCACTTGAAGCGGTCATCTCTTGGAGATTAGTGTATCTATAAGCTTTAGTGCCGTCCCATCCGTCATAAAAATCTTCATTAGGCTCTTTAGCTTTAGCCAACGCCATTGCATTTTGCTGCGCTTCAGCTGCTGAACGTCCTTTAGCCGTAAAGGATTTATACACAGACCAATTGTTATTGAATACATTAGGTCTGGTAAACAGTGTAATAGTAGCTGAATACAGCAATTGTCCACTCTGAATAGTCACCTCTTCAGTTTCAAACTCCCACTTGGCCGGTGTCACCACTTTCTGATAGGCAGGAATCCATTCACCATGTATTTCACCACAGTCTTTCACCCAGTCGTACTGTGAATAAGGAATATTTGCTGTTCCTTCTTTAATGATCATTTCATTTCTCCAGTCTGTCAGCAACCCGTTATACTGGAAGTTCACGACATCCCCGTCATCCTGAGCATCTTTTACAGACAAACCTGCAGGCAGATTAAAGTTTACCGGACGAATGAAATTCACCAGGAAGTTCTTCAATGAGTAAACGTCTCCGTTATAGGCTTCTGTATACATTTCTATTTCAGCCTGTAACCCGTTCAGGCTATTCAGTGCTGTTTTTACACGATTATCCGACTTGTCCAGGATAATACGGGCATTTTCACGGGCACCTGTCAGCTGGACACCTGTAAACGAAGTAGTTCTTTCACCATTATAAATAACAGCGGTTATTCGGTAATTCCACTTATCTGATTTGAAGATACAATCATCCCAACCTTCTAAAACCGGGGCATTCACCCAGATCTGCCGTCCCATAGCATTGTCGAAAATGCAGTTTTCAGCCACATCATGTGCGTTCTGCGGAATTGCAACATTAACATTATAAGCACTCTTCTGGGTATTCCAATACTGTTCATTTTCTGTGACTGTCAGAGTAAGTGCAGGACGTTTAACGCTGATCTCGAATGTGAAGATCACCTTTTCCGGACAAGAAGAAGTAGACACTTTATTCTTCAATACTAATTGTGCCGTCAGTGTTTTAGAACTGTTTACCGGTAAGTTTCCGATTTCACGGTGGGTAAACTTCCAGCATACTTTCTTGGTCAACTGGCCGTCAGTGCTGTTACCAGATTCCAGAGTCGGCACAGTAATACCCATCGGAGTTGTTGTTGCAGACAAGAATTCATAAGTATTCCAGAATTCTTCATGGCTCATACCACCTTCCTGGATAATCCGATAGACACCATTACGGATTTCCTCTTCTGAGAATTCCATGTTCACTACATCGTCCGGACAACTTAAAGTAATTGTCTCTGCTTTTTTATTCAATACGATATCCGTTTCTTTTTCAGCAACAATTTCCAGTTTTATAAAAGCACGGACAACTGTTTTTCCATTGTGAACCAGATCAACCCTTACTATCGGGGTACGGCCGATGGATTCTCTGTTGTTTCCTACAATGCTGAAAATACCCTTTTCTGCATCTGTACATTCGATCACGGTTTGTTGATCGGTTTGCGTTGCTCCGCCGTTGCTTACCATATAAGGTGTTGATGCTTTAGCAAAAGCATATCGCAAATCATAAGCTGCCAGATCCAGCTGTTCATGTCCTTGTTGATTTAACAAACAGGTAGCAATTTTCTCACGCAGATTAAAAGGCTTATCAAAAGGCACCCGATACCTTGGTGCTTCCATTGTTGCTTTATCGAAAGTACGGGCATAATGATGCATCTGGTTGTTCTTTAACAGCATCATAGAATCAGAGATAAACACCTCTGCTGGGGTAAAGCAAGTTTCATTCACATGAGCATATTCAGAATATACTTCAGGTTTAGCTCCGGAAGTCATTTCCTCTTCTGTCAGTCCTTTTTTCAATACCGCTTTCAGGGCAACGATATCCAGATCCTTATTTGGATCGACTTCCTGTCCCGGGTTGAGTTTCTTGTTTTTCTTCACTGTAAATACAGCTACCCCATTTTTATCAACCGGTTTGCCTACGATAGAAATGGGAGCATCAGCTCCTCCGCCTCTGGTAAAGATGTAATCAGCTTTGTCACCTACAAATGAGAAATCGGCACAGTCCATACCCACACTCTGCGGATTCAGACGATATTTTGCTGTAGCAAGTGCAGAGGTGAAAAAATCATACCGGTTAATATTAAGATTAATATCATAACCCCCTACTGCATCGACTTCTTCTATTTCGACTTCGGCATTTTCATCTTCCCCTAGTTCATTGTATGCCAAAGTTCTGAACATAATAGCAGGAACTCCGTCGTAGTAATACTGCGGAACAAACGCAATGCTGGTGAGCCGTTGAGAGAAAATGCTCTGGGTCGGGATAATCACCTGACGATATTCATCAGTATCTTTACCCGGCAGATTGATAACAACGTAACCTTCTTTTTCCTGTATATATATGTTCTGATTCATACGGATGGCCGGTTCAACCTTGGTTTCTCCGATATACAGATAATCATTCTGTACATTCAGATTGACATCTTTGAAAGAAACTTTACCGATTTCTGTCTTACCTTTGCTGGTAGTATAATAGAATACTCCATTTTCCAGGCTAATAGAACCCACAACCTGACCTAAATTGGTTGTTGTCATTCCGTCAGAAACAGTCAGATCGCCGCTTGCAGGATCAATTGAAAACCGGAAATCAGGAAGTTCAGGAGTTGCTCCGGGTTCCCCTTTGATCTTACCCAGATCCGTTTCCTTACCATCGACCGTCACAAACAGATGGTCTTCTTTTCGCTCAAAAGAAACGTTTGGAGAATGACCTTGTTCGCCTTGTTCGCCTTTGATGGACCCCAGATCTTTTCCGTTATAGATCAGGTGACCGTCAGCGTTTATAGTAAACTCCACTTCGGGTAATTCAGGAGTCACTTTCCCTAAATCATTGCTCGTGCCATCCGACCAGCTTGCCACCAGATGCCCTTCTTCATTGATTGTAAAAGTAGGAGCATCTCCTTTCGGACCCATCGGGCCTTGTGGGCCCTCGGGTCCTTGTATCCCCTGAGCTCCGTCTTCTCCCTTGGCCCCTTTTTCAATATGATAGGTCTGACCATTGGACAAAGTCACTTTCACTCCGCCTGCACCGTCCGACTCTACTTTGGTCAGGATGGCGCCTGCCTTGATTTGGGCTTCAATACCCTCAATTGCTTTTTTGTTAGCATCAATTTGTTGCTGCAAATGACTGATATCATCATCATAGTCCTTACAGCCTACGAGAAAAGTCCCTGTAGACCCAAGCAACAATGCACTTGCAAGCACAAAACCTGTAAATTTCCATTTTCTGTTCATAACTAAAGAATTATAATTAATTAAAATTCAAGCCATTACTGACTATTACTATCTCACACATTCAGGGGATTATAAATCATGTTTTTTACTGATCAGCCCCCCCTTATTAAAAACATTTTTCCCATACTTTTATTTTTTAATCGCTACTTCGTTTATTTAAATCCATTTTATCGAAACCATTATTATATTTTTATCGATTCCTTTAAAACAAGTACTGACACACCAACGATATAAAATATCAAGACCCACTCTTTTACTTTTTTATTACTGAATACCTCAGCCAGTTTTATATCTCCGACGTTGTCGGTAAATGACACGCCAAGGATACAAAATATCAAGACCCACTTTTTTACTTCCATATCATCGATCAAATCAATCAGCTTCATACCTCTTTTGCATTATTAGTTAACAATATCATACTACCTCCCCGAAAAGTATGTATAAAATGTGTATACATATATTATCATCCGACAGGATATCAGGTAAAAGTTCCGGGTCAGCACCATATTTGTCTTATCACAATAATATTTTTATACAAAAATGACATGTTCTGAAAATAAAATTCCACCAAAAAAACGGACGTTTTTTTGGTGGTCGTTTGGGAAAAATTTTGGAACTTTTATGAATCTCTTAATAAGAGTTGATAGTCAGATGATTATAAAGTATAAAACAAAAAAAACACCCCTGAAAAGAGGTGGTATAATATAATGAATTTAAACGTCCGTTTTTATATACTCAAAACTACTTCATACTCTATGAGTTTAATTCTGATTCATGCCCCAAATATAAACACTTTTTTCGAGATTACAACAATATTCGGTAGTTTGATACAATAATTTTTCTATTTTATTTGCCAGCAGGCCCTCCAAGGTCTTTTTTTGTCAAATATTCCTTAATTAATTTGTGGTATATAACGGTATATTGCAAAGATGAGACTTGTCATTAAACCAGGCGGTCGTTTCACATACCTCTATACCATCAAGGGGTAGCGCGCAGATGATGGAACGACCTTAACAGTATCCTGTCCATGCCGGTGTACACCCGGATATTGTATCCCGGGTCAAAGCGCTCACCGCTGGAGGACACCAGGAAGTTCTTCGGGCGGCCGGAATGCACGCTGGAGCAGGTGTACAGGGCATTGTCACTACCAGCCACGGAGTTCAGCGAGATACAGGCAGATATGTATAAGCGCAGCCAGAAGCTTTGGAAGCGTAATACGCAGGTTGTGTACTATAACCCGACGAACTACTTCTTTGAGCGGGAGGAGGAATGCGGACTGGTGCGGTTTGGCCACTGCAAAGAGGGCCGTCCGCTGCCCCTTGTACAGCCGGGGCTGTTCATGGACCATGACGGCTTCCCGCCGGCGATGTGCATCGAGCCGGGGAACACGGCGGAGACCAGCACACTCAAGCCGATGGAACAGATACTGAAAGACAAGTTCGGTCTGTCGGGCATACGATGTGATACTTTACAGCAGCACCACAGTCAGAACACTTCAGCCTCTACCTTGCTCGCCTTCGGGCGAGCAAGGTAGAGGACTGAAGATTCTACACGAATTGCACTTCTATTGTGAATCTTCAAAAAATTATATCTATCACTCCACGATGATCGTCATGGCATCTCGCAAAACGTGAGAGTATCCGGGATTCGTCAATCGAACCGACACCTTATAGACGCCCGGTTTCGCATCATTCTCTAACGGGTACAGCAAAACTCCGCCTCCACGGATTGTCAAGTCTTTCTTGAAAATCGCCGCAGCCTCCTCTCCCTGATTCGAAGTCACCGACTCCACGCTGAATAAAATCTGCTGAGTCCCCTCGTATCCTTGTAACGCCAAACTCACCCAAGGAGCCTTATTCTCAATCCGGACAGCATCCAATTCCGGATCTAACGTCTTGCGAATATACATCGTGTCCGGGTCGTAAGATGCGTTCTCTGTCAACAGGTAGCCGACCGTTGTCTGATGGCAGGCTCCGACCGACAGGCCCACTGCCAATATCATCCATATCATTATTTGTTTCATCTTCATGTACTTTTTTGAATTATTGTTCATACCCCAATGCGAAATTATATTCCAATGCGTGCACTATACAATTGTCCGGCTCGATATCTCCCGAGGCAATGGCAAAAATAGGCTGACTGTTCATAAAACTGATGTGTATCGGCTTAGGCGCATTCTCTACCACTCCATTCTTCGACTGCTTCATGATAAACACCCATATTTGCGTACCTGCCAAGGTAGTCAAGTAGCTGCCTCCCGTTCCCGGGCTTCCGTAAGTTGTCGGTTCTCCGTAAGGAATGTCCTTCCGATAGAGTTTCCCGTCGATCACATGTCTCAACAACATTTCACGACACCACTCCGGATCAAGGTCAGACACCCGTTTGTGACCGAATTCCAACAAATGCCGACGAATCGAATGATTCGTGATACCGAAAAACGTAATCTCCTTGTGTGCCGGGTCTTTCCCCTCGAAAAGTCGCACCATCTCCTCTCCCGCATGGCGAACCAACAGAATCGTAGAATCCCAATCGTAGGAGTTTGATGCCATATACTGCATCAAATTCCCATGATAACGTCCGTTACTAATCCCTGTGTCGATATAATTGTCTTTCGTACACCCCACATGTAATAACGAGCCCAAAAACCATATTGTATATAACATTTTTCTCATAATATTCTTCTTTTAATTCGAACGACGATTCCAATACCTGTTTTGGCGAATCAAATCATTATTGGAGAAACAGTCCGCTCCCAACATCAGATACAAAGCGCCATCTTGAATATCTCTATCCGTGAGCTTATCGTAAGCCTCGGAAATCTCCTTCCTGATATAATCATGCGTATCATCCCCTCTCAGGAAACACCAACCGTTACGCATAATGTCAAAATAACGGTGATATTCAGCCACCAGCTCCTTCTCCCGCTCTCTGAAAATAGCCAGCTGGATATTCCCGCTCAGCCCTTTCTCCACATCATCGGAGTTCGGGAAAGCGTGCATATCATCCCCATAAGCCCGGCGACGGATCTCGTTCAAATCGTCTACGGCATTTGTCTTCCCCTGACGAGCCCGACATTCTGCACGGAGCAAATAAATCTCGCCTAATCTCCAAATCACCTTATACTGGTTGATTCCGGCAAACTGAAGTTCCGGGGTGTACGCAAGCTTAATGTAATGTGCATACCGGAACTTATACAAAAATGCCCGTTTCAGCTTTTGGTTGTCCTCCGCTGCTACGATGGAATCTCCCGGTTTATGCTCCGTTGCAGCATAAACCTCCGCATTGCTCTTATAAATCAGGAACAATGAATCCGCATCAATATTCCAAAAATAGGCATCCCTACGCAAATCTTCGGGAGCATACATCATTCTCACCGTACTCTTGTAATATCCGTCTGAATACTGATTGTTAATCGGATGCGCACTTCCCAGAGCTATCGGGAAGGTGATCGGCAAATCAGTGCGCAAACCCTCTTGTGAGTCATAGTAAATCTCCCAGATCGACTCGGCGCTTCCTCCTTTCATCACGCTTGTACAAACGGTCTCAGGATCCGCAGCCAACGAGTAACTGCCTACCTTCCCCTCTATGAGCATAGTGCAATACTCCTCGGCCTTCGCCCAACACTCTTTCTTGCCTTCCACGCCGGCCCTCCACGCGTAGAGATGAGCCAACAAAGCAGCCGCGGCACCCTTGCTGCCATACTGTTTCATACGGGATTCTTTTGAAGTAGCCACCAAATCCTCGTATGTCGGCAAATCCATCGCCTTCAGTCCCCATTTTTCCGCCTCATCCAACACACTGCTTATCGGGCTCTGAGGAAACTTAGAGAACTCTATTGTAGAGCCTGTAATCGGCACCTGCCCGTAATTCATCGCCAAGTAGAAATAAGCCACCGCCTTGGCGAAATATGCCTGCTGAATATAGGGTTTCAGCTTCTCCGGGTCTCCTTTGAAACGGTGTGTATTCTCCAGAATCAAATTCGCCTGATAAATCGTGTAATAATAATATTTCCACGTTCCTACATTCGACAATGTCAACCCCTTGCGCGAAGATCTGTCGTAATCCAATATCTCTCCGGCTCTGGAAATATCGCCACCGGTAAACTCACCCACAGCCTGCCTCAAATAGACTTGCAAGCCGGTCAGCACAGCCTCCAGCTCCTTCTCGTTTTTGTAATAATTAGAATAGGTGGTTGCATTCTCCGGCTGGATATTGATAAAATCCGCACAAGAAGTCCCCCAAAACAAAACTGTCAAACCAAATATGTAAATATATCTTCTCATGTCCGTTAAAAATTAAGAGTCAATCCCAACGTATACTTTCTGGGTAATGGATAAGTATCGCCATTATCACGTCCCGTGTAAATATTCACCACTTCCGGATTTCCGCCCGAGTAGTTGCTCAAATAGAACAGGTTTTCTGCTGTCAGGAAGAAACGTACTCCCGAGAGCCCTGCCTTCTTGGATATCCTGTCCGGAAGATTATATCCCAAGGTTATTTGCTTCAAGGCAAGGTGGTGCACCTTCTCGATAGCCGAGTCCGTATTCATACTGAGGGAGTTTCCCCATGCCGGAGCATTCGGATTCTTGTTCACCCCGTCCCATGGTCTCAACTTGCGGTAATCGAACAACTTCGTCAAATGGCCATTCTCTGACTGTGTGCTGAACCCCAGCCCCATCCGGTTGTTAATCATTTTTCTCCCGATTGTGAAATTCACCAGTACGTTCAGGTCGAAATTCTTCCACATCAATTCGTTCACCCATCCTCCATGAGCCAAAGGAAGCGGCGAACCCGCATAATATGAATCCGGATTCCCGTCGCCATCCAAGTCAAGCAGACGATAATTACCGACAGCGCCGCTGATTCCATCTGTCGCCACACCGTTGAAGTATATCTCCTGTCCGTCTATCTTGTACAAGCGAGGTACCTCGGCATCCGAGTTGTAGTACCCCCGGTGTGCCCACACGTACAAACCGTTCAAAGGTCTGCCGGCTACCAGTAGCGTCCCGTCACCGTCCACTACATCTTTCCCCGAATACGACTTTTCAAAACGGTTCCAGTTTCTTGCCATATTGAATTTCATCCGCCAGCTCACAGCACTCTCCCGCAAGATATCTGCCTGCAACTCCAGCTCAAGCCCCTCGTTGGAAATTTCCATCGCATTTTCCACCTGCGCACCGAACGTATACAAACTGCCCGGAATCGGAATATCATAAATCAGCGAACTGGTATATTTGTAATAGTAATCCAATTTCATATTCAAACGATAATTGAACATATCCATATCCAAACCCAGGTCATACTGATTTGTCTTCTCCCAGGTAAGATAAGGCGACACAGGTTTGTCAGTCGTCACCCCCGTCTTCCCGAAGAAGTTCCTGTCCATAATGTTCATCAATCCGTGAGCGAGGTAAGCGCTCGTGAATGTCTGTCCGGATTTTCCATAACTACCGCGAATCTTACCCCAATTCAGCCAGCTTCCGGTAAAGCGTTTGATGAATGGTTCCTCCGAAAACGACCAGCCTACAGCCACCGACGGGAAATTCGCCCAACGGTTTCCCTCACCGAACGTAGAACTACCGTCACGACGGAATGTAAACTCCAGCAAATAACGCTGTTTGTAATTATATCCCAGACGGCCGAAATAACTCACCATCCGTTTCTCGGTAAAATCCGAAGAGTAATAGCGCGTTGCTGCATATTCCGGGAACTCCGGTGTTCCGTGATTCACCACCGGCGGGACCTTCTGCGGGTTATAATAGTACACATCATCGCTCACTCCCCGCAACCCATAGCCGTACATCGAAAATGCCTGTTCCTTGTTTGTATTGACACCCAAAAGTACATCAATATTATGCACATCGTTCACGCTCGTGTTATAATGCAACAACTCCTCCGAAGAAAGCATCACCTGCCGGCCGATGTTTCCTTCCGACTTGCTTTCGTGATGATATTCGTCAAACACACCGGGAGTATACTTGTTCAGGTTCGACTGAGAGTAGTCGATATTCCCTGATGCCGAGAAGGTCAATCCCTTGAGAAGCTCATACTCAAGAAAAGCAGTCACCATTGCACGATAATCGTCCGTGCGATCCTTGATTCCCAGGACAGACTTTTTCCACTCTGCCTCCAGTTCCTTTGTGGCAGGCAAGACGGTAAGCTGCTGCGACGGATTCACAGACAACCCCTCGTAGCGGGTATGCTTGGAGGAGCCCGATGATGAGGAGCGATTCATTGTCCGGTCCACATAAGAGAGATACACACGCGTATCCATCCGCAATTTCGGTGTGAATTGCGCTGTCAGGTTCGATATCAGGTTCGCACGTTTGTATCCGCTGTTAATCATGATTCCCTGCTCGTCATAATATCCGAGTCCCACCATATAACGGAAACGCTCCGTACCTCCTACAGCCTGCACATTTGCATTGACCACCTTGCTCCTGCGAAAAGCATACTTCCACCAGTTCGTACTATTGTTGTAATAAGGGTCCAGACTATCCTGCAATGAATGTATCAGGCTCGGCGAACCCCAGTAACCATTCCCCCAAAACTGGTCGTAGATACCGTTTCCATTGTTATACACATCCTCGTACGAAGTAGGGACGTGATACTTCCCTGTCGCCCAATCGTAATAATTATTCTTGATATTCCTCCGGAATTTAAGTTCCAACCATCTCTCCATGCGTCCGCCCGTCTGCTCGGGATATTCCATCAATTGTGAAATCGAGTAGGAAGCATTTGCCGAAAACTTGGCCTCACCGACCTTTCCCTTCTTCGTTGTAACAAGAATCACCCCATTACCTGCACGACTACCGTAAATGGATGCCGCAGCCGCATCTTTCAACACCTGCACCGATTCAATCATACTCGGGTCAAGGTCTGCCAGCGTATTCGTTCCGGTCACCGGTGAGACAAACGAGTACATCGGCACTCCATCCACCACCCACAACGGCTGACCGTCACTCGCACCGTCCACCAACAGAGAGTTGAACCCCCGCACCGCAATCACCGCAGCACTACCCGGCGCTCCCGACTGCTGCACGATATTCACACCCGCCAATCTTCCCTGCAACATGTCTGCGATGCTCGCTGCCGGCAACTCCTTCATCTCTTCTGCCGTCACGGTCGAGATTGCACTCACCATCTCCCGCTTATTCTGCGTACCGTAAGCCCGGACAACCACTTCATCCAAATCGGATACATCTTCCGTCAAGGTAATATGCAACGTATCTCTCGCCGTCTTTTCAGAAAATTCCACCCGCCGTTTCTTAAAACCGACAGATGAAAATTCCAACGTCCCTTTCAACAAAGGCAAATCCCATGCGAACCAACCTTTCTCATTTGTAGCCGTACCAATAGTAGTGCCGACAACCCTTACCGTTACCCCCGGCAAAGGCTGTTTGGCCGCATCATATACGAAGCCTCTCACCCGAACAAACTTCTTCTCGGGTTCCTGGTACGAGGTTGCCTTTATAATTACCAAATTATCGTCAAAAGAAAACGACATTCCCAAGCGAGGCAACAAGTCTTTGAGCACCGCCTCTAATCCTTGATTCTCTGTACTGATACTCACGTTCTTCCAAGTCACCACTTCCCTGTGATTATAGAGAAAACTATAACCCGTTTGCCTTTCCAATTCCTGAAAAACCTTCTCCAATGTCACGTTTTTCAGCTCTATTGAAACTTTCGCTTGGCGAGCGCTCACTGCTGCCTGCACCTGCACCAAGCTACAAACCAATAAAATAAAAACGACTTTCATCTTCATCATCCACTTAGGGACAAGAATCCACCCTCCGGCTCTTGTCTGATTTGACTTTTTTTTCATACTTTTGTACATTAGAATTTTACCTTGCACGTCGGTCAAGATTGCCACACCATGCCGCGTGCTTTAACTAAAAAGCTGTTCCACTCCCGTGCGAACGGCTTTTTTTGCTTTATTGTTATAAAAACATTATTCCCTTTTATATCAAATACTACATCTCCGGTCTGCTCGAATTTATCCAGCAACATACGGGCATCCTCATACCGTTTCACTTTTCCAGTGAACTCTACCTGTTTCGCACTTTCATTCACGTAGAACACGTTCAATCCATACCAGACAGACAACGTCTCCATAATCTCTTCCAATGTCGTTTGCCGGAATTTGTAATACCCGTCTTTCCACGAAACATACGATTCTGTATCCACCATCCTCACATCCATCACCCGATTATTCTTGTCATATACAAACTGCTCTCCCGGCACAATCTGAAAACTCTTGCCGGCACATGCCACCTCCACACTCCCCTCGACGAGCGTCGTCGCCACCGTTTCCAACCTCTCGTAAGCCTTCACGTTAAAAGAAGTCCCCAACACCTTCACATCCATCGCTCCTGCATGTACCCAAAACTCACGGGCGCTATCTTTCGCCACCTCAAACCATGCCTCTCCTTTTAAGAAAACTTCCCTTCTGGCTTTCCCGAACCTCTCCGGATAACGCATTTCCGAACCGGAGTTCAAGAACACCTTTGTCCCATCCGCCAAAACAAGCTGAAACCTCTCACGCACAGGAACCGTCAACGTATTGTAGACAATCTTCTCCGAAGCCTCCTTGCTTTTGATTTTCGAGTATACCAATGTTCCCCGTTCATTCCTAACCTGCAACATCGTACCCCCAAAAATCAACCTGTTCGTATCCCGCTTCAACGGCATGCTTTCACCATCTCCCAGCGTCAACACCACTTGCCCGATTCCCGGTTCCACCGTTTTTTCGCCCTCCCAGACTCCATTCTCTTCCGGCTTCATCCATAACATTATCCCGACACCCAATATCAACAACACCCCTGCCACACTCGCCCCAAACGACCACCACCTCATCCGCCGTATCTTACCCTTCCGTACCGTCATTTTCTTCCGGATATCGCTCTCCAACCTCTCGTAGGCCTTCTCCCTATCCAACCCTCCTTGCTGTCTCACCAACCTCACGACCTCACCCAACTCACCCATCAACATCTTATACGTTCTCTCATTCCCTCTTTTCTCTTCCCACCACCTGTTCATCTTCTCCCTCTCCTCTTTCGTCACGTTCTCCCCCGCTATTTCAGCCGCCATAATTTTTAATATTTCGTCTTCCATACTCCTGGTTTTATACAAATAACACCACCACCCATCAAATCATGTGACAGGAAATCCCATTTTTTTATAAAAAAATTGCAACAATCCCATTTGTATCGCCAATTCCTGCGACACCACCCTGATTATTCCGATTTTCTGAAATAAAGCAATAATATGGTAAACATGTGTCCCTCCAGTTTCTCCCGCAGAAACTTCAACGAACGCGACAACTGGGTTCGGACAGTATTAATACTGATTTGCAAATGCTCGGCAACCTCCTTATATTTTTTCCCTTCGGCATACACCATCATAAAAATACGGCGACGCTCCGGAGGAAGCTGGTTTATCGCGAAGTACAAAACATCTATTTCAGTTTGCTCATCTTCATGCATGATTTCTGCCACGGGCATTCCTTCCATCATTTTTTCATGGCGGGTTTTCCTGCGTTTACAGTCTCTCAGCTCGTTTAAAGCAGCATTCTTGACCACATGAAACATGTATTTATCCAACCCATCAGAAAGTTTTTTATAAAGAGAGCTTTCCCAAGCCTGTACGAAACAACCCAACACGACATCCTCTGCCGCATCAACATTTTTCAGAATACTTGCGGCATATAAAACCAACACATCATGGTATTTCAAGAAGAAAGTCTTGAACGTTTCTTCTTCGGGATTTTTTTCGTACATGCTACAAATATACGAAATTAACCCGTTGTACATCTGGCATAAACGCATAAAAAGTTGTTCACGCCGGATAAATTCCGTATATTTATTTCATTTCCAATCAGATAAATATCATGAACAACTTTTGTGCAAGTCACGAAAAAAATAAGAATTTATGAATTTTGATTTTCTTTGTTTTATATCTTTACAAATTCAAATTCTGAGGAATGACAAGAAGAATTATTTTAGTCACCGGAGGGCAACGTTCCGGTAAAAGTGGTTATGCACAGCGTTTAGCGTTGGAACTATCCGACTGTCCTGTTTATATGGCTACTTCGCGGGTATGGGATGAAGAATACCGTAAACGTATCGAACGGCATCAACGTGACCGGGGACCTCAATGGACAAATATCGAGGAAGAAAAAGCCCTGAGTAAACATCACTTGCAAGGACGGGTAATCGTGATCGATTGTGTTACCTTGTGGGGTACTAATTTCTTTTTCGATCAGGATTCGAATGTCGACCTGGCTTTACAAGAACTAAAAGAAGAGTTCGACCGATTTACAGCCCAGGAAGCGACTTTTATCTTTGTGACCAATGAAATCGGTATGGGTGGAGTTGCCGAAAACACCATCCAACGCCGGTTTACCGATATGCAGGGCTGGGTAAACCAATACATCGCAGAGAAAGCCGACGAGGTGGTGCTGATGGTCTCGGGAATAGGAGTAAAGGTAAAAGGCTAAAGGCTATAAAGCTAAAGGCAGGGAGGTAAAAAAAGTGAAAGGTAATAAGGATAAAAAATAATAGGATACGATATGAGAACTTTCAATATCAAAACGCCGGATAAAAAGATCGTACCGGCACTTCAGGATAAAATCGATAATTTGACAAAACCGAAAGGTTCGTTAGGACGGTTGGAAGAATTGGCAGTCCGGATCGGTACCATCCAACAAAGCCTCTCTCCTGTTTTGAGAACTCCTCAAAATATTGTGTTTGCAGCCGACCATGGTGTGGTTGTCGAAGGAGTCAGCTTTTCTGCCCCGGAAGTAACGGCACAACAGATATACAATTTCCTGAAAGGCGGCGGCGGAATCAATATGTTTGCACGCCAGCATCATTTCATACTGAAAGTGGTAGATTGCGGAGTGAATGCCGATTTCGGGGATCTGCCCGGACTTATTCACCGGAAAATCAGGAAGAGTACCGATAATTACCTTTACGGACCTGCCATGACGCCCGAAGAGATGGAACGCGCCATCGAAATCGGGGCAGAAATGGTACAATTGGCTTATCAGGAAGGAACCAACATCATCAGTTTCGGCGAATTGGGCATGGCCAATACTTCGGCCTCATCGGTCTGGATGTATTTTTTCACCGGAATTCCGTTAAAAGAATGCGTCGGTGCCGGAAGCGGACTGGACAACCAGGGTATCGAACATAAATATCAGGTACTGAAACGGGCCACAGACAATTATCAGGGAAACGGTACGGCAGAAGATATCCTGCGTTGGTTCGGAGGCTTTGAAATGGTGGCGGCAGCAGGAGGTATGCTACAGGCTGCAGAGTTAGGCATGACGATCATCATCGACGGTTTTATCATGACTAACTGCATACTGGCAGCCAGTAAACTGCATCCGGAGGTATTGGAATATTGTGTATTCGGACATCAGGGCGATGAAGCCGGACATAAATCAGTGCTAGAAGCTTTACACGCCAAGCCATTATTGAATTTGGGATTACGTTTGGGAGAAGGAACGGGAGCCATTTGCGCTTATCCGATTATAGAATCCGCCATCCGTATGATCAACGAAATGAGCAGTTTCAAACAGGCAGCCGTTACGAAATATTTTTAAGATATCCGTATGAAATCTCTGTTTGCGGCAATCATATTATTTACCCGGCTTCCGTTATGGCGAATCGTCCGGGTAGATAAAAAGCAGTATGCAGAAATCCTGTTATACTGGCCAATCGTAGGTTTTTTAACCGGAGCGACAACCTGGGGGACGCTTTATCTTGCCTCTTGGGTCATGCCTTTGTTGCCGGCTTGCGTCATTGCGGTCATTGCCCGTCTGCTCCTGACCGGAGCTTTACATGAAGACGGACTGGCTGATTTTTTCGACGGTTTCGGCGGAGGACATGACAAAGCCGGCATCCTGCGAATCATGAAGGACTCCCATATCGGTAGTTACGGTACGATCGGCCTGATTCTGTATTTCATCTTGTATGTATCTTTGTTGAGTTCGTTTTATTCGCTGGCCCTTCCCGGTGTCATTATCGGAGCGGATGTACTTTCCAAACTTTGTACCGCCGTTATGATCAATACATTACCCTATGCCCGTACGGAAGAAGAGAGCAAAGTAAAAGTACTCTACCGCAAAATCCGTCTCTGCGAATTTGTCCTGGTAGCCCTGCTCTGCCTCACCGCCCTTTGGCTGATGTCGACTCCTTTCTTAGCTTTAATCCCCACCCTCCTTATCCTTACCGGCTTACGTTGGTATTTCAAACGTAAAATCGGAGGATATACCGGAGATTGTTGCGGGGCCAGCGTACTTTTAGCCGAACAGTTTTTTTATATCGGTGCCACTATCGTTTATACTTATTCCCTATGAAGATAACCCTGATCCGCCATACCCGTGTAGCCGTCGAAACCGGAATTTGTTACGGCTGGAGCGATGTCGGTGTCGCCCCTTCTTTCGAAACCGAAGCCAGCCGGGTCAAAGAAAACATTTCCAACGAACAGTTCGATATCGTGTATAGCAGCCCGCTCTCCCGCTGCCGGAAGCTAGCTGCCTTTTGTGGCTTTCATGAACCGATCCTCGACGACCGTTTAAAAGAACTTAACTTCGGGGAGTGGGAAATGAAGAAATGGGACGATCTCACCGACCCCCGTCTTGAACTTTGGTATAAGGACTGGATTCATCTCCCGGCAGGAGGAGGGGAAAGCTATGAAAATCAGTGCCGCCGTGTCGCTCAATTTCTGGATGAACTCCGCCATTCCGGCCATACCGATGCCTGTATTTTCACCCACCGGGGAGTCATCGCCTGCGCTATGGTCTACGCAGGCATTTGCCCGATCGAAGAATCATTCAGTATAGAGGTGGACTATGGCAGCAAAAATGTGTTGGAATTCTGAAACTGTATTATTCCAGTAATGAATTCAGATACGCTTCATCCACTTCCTGTATCATAACTTCTTTACCACTCAAAATATTGTCGAATAAAATATTCTAACAATTAAAATAACAAACCCGATAACTTGACGAATCAAGGATTACCGGGACACTGAGGTTAACTATCTGTTGATCACTTTGTATAAACACAAAGTTTGCTATTTTTCCCGCCAAATGGGGAGAGATTGCCAATACTTAGGGAATCCCATATCTTTGAGGTCGAGCAAACGGCAATCGGATTTGAGCAACTCTTTGATATTCTTTTTGAAGTCGCTACCTGGACTGATAATATCAAGTATATACGCGATACAAGACAGCACGGCAAATAATTTGTTTGTGCGTATTTGTCCGATTGTAGTTCTATCCATAAAGGGATAAAGAGTATTGTATGGCAGGATTACACTGACCATAAAACGACGATTCCACACTCGGCTGTGGTGAGCGCAACAGTTACGGAGATTGGAAATGGAGTGTAGCCAATTTTCCAAGATTGCCACTTTCTTCAAACCGAATTGTTCGGTAATGTACTCTTTACGACTGTCTAACCTTAAGGATTGGAACAAACGGCTCAATGTGGCAAACGACACAACTTCGAGTGCCATCCAACTCGGCGGCATCGAAGGATTGTCGTATTTGGAGTTGTAATGCTTGATGAAATCTTCATTGCTGCGATTTACATCAGCATCAATACGATCCATCAAATCATCATAGCCGAAACGATATAAACTTTCATCATTGAACCAATGGCTATCGCCTGTGCTTTCGGCATATACCTGTACAATTTTTGTGCGCACTGCCACTTCTATCTTCTCAATAGTATTGAAAATAAGTGAACGCAGTCTGCGGTCGAAACAATAAAGGTCAATGATGTCCTTGAAGTGAATATCTTTGCGAGTGAAGGTGTGTTCGGAATCTTCGCCGTTCTCTTGGAACGGATAAGTGTATGCACGAAGCCGATAGTAGCTGATATTGAAAAGATAAGCAGTTGCCTCGCTTTCATCATCAAAAACAAGCCCCCGTTGTTTTAGCCGTGCGACTTGCTCGGCGAGAGTCAACGGCTTCTTTGTATAATCAATTTTATCAGTCAATTCTATTGAAACTACCATATAAAAACTCGAAGACCTCCCCGGGTGCGCTGTTCAACGGGAAGCGTGGGAGGTCATATCAATTGCAAAGGTAATACTTTTATTTGAAATAGCAAAGGTAAAGGCAAAAACAACAAACTAAGTCAAATTTCATTTTTGATATACTTCCATTTATTTCTCCAGGATGACTTTTCAGCCACCTTCTTCTGTTCTACCTGGCAGGCCGCCCCTATTTTTTCAATTCAGGCCGGATCCTTTCCAACCAATTATCTACCCTATCTTCTGTTTTATCAGCCTCATAATCCTCATCCAGCGGTAAACCGATAAATTTACCTTCCTGTAAAGCACGCGAATCGTTAAAGATGTAATCGCGGGTCTCTGTTTCTCCGATCAGTTGTCCGCCGATTTCCCCGATCGTCCGGCCCAATATGCCCATTCCGTCTACAAAATTATTCGGATAACTGACATGATCCCCCAACCCGACGATAGCAACCTTTCGACCTTCCAAACGAATCCGGAGCATTTTGGGTAAAAATGACGACCAGGGATCTTTTTGTTCCATTTCCCAGGTATTCCGGCCTAAAGTCGAACAGACCAGGATCAGATTGTGATAATCCAGTAATCGCAGTGGAGTGACATCAGAAATAACAAAGAGATCCGGTTGCAGATCTACCAGTTTTTGTTTGATCAGACGGGCCACTTTATGAACGCTGCCTCCCGAAGGTGCATAAAATATTCCTAATCGTTTTGTAGCCTTATGCTCTTTATCTATCAAATAATTCCCTTCCAGATCAGCTTTCAGCTGATAATTCCCTGGTTGATTTTCCTTTTTCATGGATCGCATAATTTAATGTCAAACCTATATGATATCTAACCTATATACGGCAAAGGAACGGGACGGTTTGTTTTTGTTAAAAAAATTTTCTCTGCGCTTTATTTTTGTTTAAATAACCATTTATCGTCTTGAATCTGAAGTTCATAAATTTTGTCATTACCTCCGTCAGTAGTCGAATCGGCATCGGCATCCTCTGTTTTAGCTTTGTGTCTCAGATCATCCAAGGCCGATTTATAGCGGGATTTTTCCTCTGTGGTCAGCGAAGGCATATCATTGATCCGGTCAGAAATAAACTGCATCAGTTTTTCATTGTTGCAAATATTCAGATTACAGGCTAATCCGGCTTCCCGTATGGTTTCATTAAACTGAAGTAACATCTGATCCACCCTCTTTTTATCCGCTTTCCAATATCCTTTCCTGACCGTCTCGAGCAGACGGGCAAGTATCGACTGATAGGCATATAAATTGCCGCTCTTCTTAAACCGTTCTTTTATATCCAGTCGATATTTATCCATGACATAAGTATCATAGATTTGATTCCAGTCGTTATCGCTAACCGATTCCGGTAATGTGGCCTCCCAGCCCCAAAGATTAAAAACCATTTTATTGATAAAACGGGCACCGGCATATCCCTCGTCCACCATCGCATCCACCCATTTGGGATTCAGATAACGGGTCTTCAGTTCACGTCCCAGAAATTTCTCGAGTGTCTCTTGTCCCGGAGCCGAAGGATCGACCAGATTCGTCAGCATGACCACCGGTGATTTCCCGTCGATCGTCCGAACGGCCAAACCGGTAGCACCGAGGTACTGAAACATATCGTCATTATCCAGCAAAGCATACAGATTCGAAGTCCTGCTGTGTAAAGCCACCCTGGTGCCCGACAAAGCATTTTTAAATACAGTTTTCGAAAAGCCTTTCGGTAAACAGGTATATTCGTCCTCTACTTTCGTTCCCCAAAATCCCTGGCCATACAAATGACTCATCTTGTCAAAATAAACTTCCGCCACGTCCTTTTCATCCTCCCAGGTTCCCGAAGCCTGCACCGTCCCACTAACCCCGGTGCCATAAGCACCCGAAGGGGTCGTAAACAAACGTACCGAAGCGATGCGCCGGGCCAGCGAATCTTCCTGAACCCCCAGTTGTTTCAACTTATCTTCAGATTCAAGGATATGTTCCCGGACAAAATTATCTTTTTCATCGGCACTTCTGGCCAGGCTGACTGCCTTATCCAGCAGAGCCATCAATTCGGGAAAAATATCCCTGTATAATCCCGATGGAGCAAAAACGACATCTACTCTCGGACGTTTCAACTCATGCTGCGGAATCAATTCCAGACCGACAACCTGATTGGAAGCATTATAAACAGGTCTCACACCAAGTAAGCTTAAAGCCTGGGCTTCCATCGTTCCTTCATTCCGGATACACTCCACCGCCCACAAATTTATGGTCACTTTAGGAGGACACTCCCCGTTGTGTTCGGCCTTATACTGTTCTATCAGCTCCTCTGCCAATTGCTCTCCCAACCGACAAGTCATTCTGGAAGGAATCAGTCTCGGATCGAAAGCAAAAAAGTTTTTACCTGTAGGCAGAGCACCCGGATTCCGGATCGGGTCGTTTCCTGTTCCTGCCCGGACATACTTTCCATTCAAAGCCCGGATAAAAGCATCCAATTCTTCTTTCCCCGATTTTGCGATATTCTTTTGTACCTGCTCCCTGAAAAGTTCCAAATCTTTTCCCATCAAATCCTTTTGCATTGATACAATAGCTTCCGTTGTCGCTTTCGTATAAGCCTCATCAGGGGATACACCGAAAGTGTGCAAGCCGAAAGGGGTTTTATTTTCTTCTATCTCTTTCAGATAATCGTCGATATCTTCCAGATTCTGATCCGTTATGGTATCCAGCTTCAAATCCTTATCCAGTCCGAGTGTTTTTATCCGAAGAACCAGATCCCTGAATTGCGCCATCGACGAGATCGGGCTTTTGCTTTTTTGATCATAGTATTTAGATATGCCACTTTTCAAATCCCGCAATTCCGGATTTAAAGAAGCCTTATCGAAAGGAGGAGTCATGTGGTCGATAATCACGGCCTGTCCCCTTCTTTTCGCCTGCAGGCCTTCACCCACATTATCCACAATATACGGATAAATATTAGGTACATCCATGATCAGCGCTTCGGGATAATCATCGGGACCGAGTCCGGCTTCTTTTCCGGGCAACCACTCATGCGTGCCGTGAGTACCGATATGCACCAGTGCATCTGCGTGAAAGCCATACTTCAAAAAAAGATAATAAGCCAGATACTGATGAGGGGGAGGAACCAGAGGATCGTGATATAAACTCTTCGCATTGTCTTCCCATCCCCGGGGAGGTTGAGGTGTCAGTATGATATTTCCGTATTTCACCACCGGGATCACAAAATAAGATTTCCCGGAAGAATCTTTCCAAACCATCAGTTCAGACTCTTCGGGTTTTCCCCATTTGTTCTCCATTTCCGTCCTAATCTTCAACGATAACTTATCGTACCATTCTTTGTACACTTCCATCGGTACCAATACAGGATCTCCTTTACGCACCAATTTATCCACCTCTGCAGGAGCCCAGGAACCGATATTCCTTCCATAGTCCATCACCCGGTTAAAAATAGCAGCACTGTCGATCGGCTGCCCGCCGGTATCATACCCCTCCTGCCGCATTCTCTGTAGGATAGATAAAATACTTCGGGGAAGTACATTCAGGTAGCTGGCCCCTATGTTTTCTTTTCCGGGAGGATAGCTGTAGTAAATCAGGGCCACTTTCTTTTCACGATTAGGCTTTGTCTGCAGGTTATGGATATTCTTTATACGCCCGAGCAGCGTTTCCATCTGATAACCGATCATATTCTTAATCCGGATATTATGATCGAAATCGTCGAATACGACAGCAACAGAAGGTTCGATATAACCGGCTAATTCGGGTATAGCCACCAAATTCGACCGATTGTAAATATCTATTCCGACTAAAGATTTTTCCCAATCTTTTTGATTCGTACTCAGTATAATCCCATTGATCACCGGCACTCCTAATTTTTCCAGTACCACCCTTTCCTGCTCAGGCCTTGTATTATACCAACATCCCAGATTCAAGAGGGCACTCACGCGGGGAAGACTATCACAGGAAATAAAAAACCGTTCGATCACCTGTTCTTCGTGATGTCCCGGTTTTTGAGAGGTGAACACGGGTAATACATTAAAACCTTTCTCTTCGATATTCCGGATAAATACATCGATATACAAATACTGCGATTTGGTCAGATCGCTTCTCCCAATAATCAATCCGATCCAGGGAGCCTGGGTGTCGATATCGGTTCTCTCGGCTAAATAAGAACCGATATAGGTATGTAATTTTTTATTTCTATAGTTATATATTCCGGAAAGGGGAGTTTCTTCAATATCCTGATATTCACAATCGAAATGTAAATCTTTATTCAGTTTTTTCAGAACGATATTCATGATATTGTTTTCTCCTCCGCTTTTAAAAGCGGCCAATGTCCAGGGATCGAAACAGATCCCCCATTCCTGCAATTCGGCATCGTATTCATGGGATAAATTAAGCGCATAAACCTTCGCTCCGCGTTTCAAAGCAGACAACAGCTGAGGTTTAGCTTTAAAAACCAACCCATTATTATGCAAAGCGACGAATATCAGATCGGAATTTTCAAAAAAATCCATATCACTTTCGTGATAGTTGGAATAGATAAATTCCTTGAACTGACATTTCTCCGCTACCTCCGGATGCATTTTCGCCAGTAAATGCATGCTCCGGTTTACGCCGACCCAAAAACCGTCATCGATAAGAAAACTGACTTTGTTTTGGGCTGTCAAAGATAGCCCAAAACAAAGTGACAAAATAACAAAATAATACTTAATCCCTTTCATACCCCATTATATATCCGCCATCAGCAACAAATACATGTCTTCAGATCAAAAAGTCATAGCAGCTCTTACCTGAAAATTCCGCCCAGGCATATTATAACCATCCTTTTCGGTATAATTTTCATCGAATAAGTTGTTAATATTCAAACCGACCGACACATTCTTTATAAGCGGGCAAGAGGCCGAAAAATCGAACACCATAAATTGCGGATGCTTAATCAGTTTATCAGTTAAATACCCGGGTTGGCTTTCACTTAACAAATCGTTCAATGTCGGACGATATTTATCACCGATAAAGTTTTTCTCGATGCGATGTCCGGCAAAACGTCCGTTCAGCCGCGCACTGAATCCTTTCTGATGCAAGAAATCGAGTCCGAAATTGGCATTCTGTTTCCGAACGGATAATGTTTTGTTCCATACTCCTTTAGTCTGATCCTGATAGGTAAACATCCAGGTCAGATTTCCATAAAGCTTCAAAGCAAAGTCACTATCGAACAGACGGCCGAAGTCATAAGAAGCCATAATTTCCATTCCACTTTTTTTTGCTTTATCGGCATTCTTGAACGTTTTGTACTTTTGTCCGCTTTCTTCATCGGTCCATGCCTCTTCCACAATCAGATCATCATTCCACGTATAAAAATAAGTAAAATCAAAATTTACCCCCAGTTCCGGCCGGCTGAATGTCAAACCGGCATCCAACGTACGGGATTTTTCAGGATCCAGATCAGGATTTCCTACGGTAAGCGTACCGCTGTACAAAAATTCTCCGGCTTTCTGATAAGCATCGGTCATGCTGAAAGCTGTACCGAAACTGGCATGGACGGCCATACCGCCGTATATATTGTATTTTGCACCGATATTGGGATTGAAAGTGTTGTAACTTTCCGATTTCTCTTCATTCTCCAAACCAGGTGTTTTCCGAAGTTTAAAATCGATATAATCATAGCGCAATCCGACCGACAAGTCCAATTTTTCTTTAAATAATTTCAAGTTACTCTGCAGGAATATCCCCCAAGCCGTATTCCGGAAACGGGGTTGATAAGGTGCTTTAATCTCACCACGCGCTTTAAAACTGGTTATCTCACTGACTTCATTATTGTTATCGAATCCGAAAGCAATTCTTTGTTTGCCTAAAATCAGATTATCGTGTGCTGTAAATCCATAAGTATTCAGTTCGTTACCCGAATACACATAAGCCGTATCGGTGTCTGCCGTATAAGTATCGGTCTTAGCTGTAGAGTAATGAGGAGCGAAAAACAAATTATGATTATTCACTTTTCCGTTGAGTTCCAATTTTTCGGTATACCGGGTGACATCTTTCTTTTTCAATCCGTTAGTCCCCCAGACATTTCCTCCCGTCGGCAGATCCTTACCCACAAAAAAAATCTCGGTAAAATTCAAAGACCAGTTTTCCCCGAAATCATAACCGATACGGCCTTTCCCGGCGATACCGCTATGCCGAGAGCCATTCATTTTAATACCATAAGTATCTTTACCGAGGATAGCTTTATCCGTTGCCGACATATGCAAGAGATTATGGTCTCCGATCTTATAGTTTCGTGCCTGAGCAGTATAATCGAAAGAGGCATCGAAAGAAAGCCCCCGGTAGATCCGTCCACCGACATGAAAAGCCCCTTTGGAAGTTTGATAACTTCCGGCTGCAACTTTGATTCCTCCGGTGAGTTTATCCTTATTCCGTTTGGTGACGATGTTCACCACTCCACCCATCGCATCCGAACCATACATGGCGGAGAAAGGGCCTTTCAGAACTTCCACCTGCTCTACATCGCCTAAAGAAAGTGTCGCCATATTGGTAGTACCGGCCGGTACTCCATCGATCAGGACTGTCGTGTATTTTCCTTCTGTCGGTTTGAATCCCCGGATACTGAAATAAGAATTATATCCCGGATATTCAATCACATCCACATTAACAAAATTTTTCAACAGGTCCGTCAGATTATTGATCCCCGAAGCTTCGATCTGCCGCTTGGTCACCACCTCTACCCGGTTCGGAAGATCTTTCAATAAAGCTCCGGTTTTAGTCGCATGGATCATCACCTCCTCCAAATCTATCCGACGCATGGAATCGGTTTCTACAGTTACAGGTTGCTCTGCATACATGCCCATACAGAACGTAAGGGCAAGAGAAGTTAAAATAAATTTCCTTTTCATCTTGAATTTGTTTTACACCGATATAAATTATTATTTGTTAATTACATACAAGTTTATCCGTTGTAACAGCGGCAAAGCCACTCCCAACAAAGTGAAAGTTTCCTCTCAAAAAACTTGCATAAATTCACCCCATTCATGTGCCACCGGCGCTTCTCCGTTTACCGGAAACATTTTGCATAATTCTAAATTCACCTGAAAAGAAATCATATTGCAGAATCCTGACTGGAAATTGTTTTCCGGCATAATCCCTGCCGTAAAGCACACCCTTTGCAAAATAAAATCAAGTCCGAATCGAGCAACCTTAATCCCCGAAGGTTTATCAATCATACATCATTTCGGCAGGTCTTCTGACTTACTCCAATCTTCAAACGCCCTTCCCATTCTTTCCAGAACAGTGGCTAAAGTATTGTTGAAGATTTTAGCAGAGCTTACAGCAGCGGGTCTGTCCAGGATTCTCACCTGATTCCCTTTTCATCACTTTTCCGTAGCAGCAGAATCGTGACACCAAAATCGGATGCAAAGATATCGATTTTTTTTATTTTAAGAAGATACTTTTACGATATTTTCCAATTTTTCAGACAGACTGCGACCATATTCTTACAGGAGATCTGTATTTCCAGCCACCGGGGAGCCATTGACTGTAGCATGGTCTATGCGAGATTTTGTTCCGTTAACGATTCTTTCAGGGGCTATCATGGCGAAGTTTATCAATCCTTTTACAGATGTCGGATTCAAAATCATTTTCGGACAGGAAATGACAAAGGGTCTGCTGATCGACTTTCTGAACGATCTGTTGGTAGGTGAACGGCATATTCAGGATCGGTGTGTTCTTCATGAATTTCCGTCTGGATGATTCTCCGGGCAAACTGCATACGGACATCGTACTCTCCGACCGTGATACACACGAGGTATTTTCGGATAAGCTACGCTTTATTTTCATCGAACTTCCGGCTTTTACGAAGGAAGAAGAAGAATGTATAACTGATTTTGAACGCTGGATTTATGTATTAAAGAATATGGAAACACTAAACCGATTACCGTTTAAGGCCCGCAAAGCGGTATTCGAAAAACTGGAAAAAATCATCGACATCGCATCACTGACAAAAGAAGAACGCGAAAAGTACGACGAAAGTATCAAGGTCTATCGCGACCAGTTAGTGACAATCGCTTTCGCCAAAGAAAAGGGAATAGAGGAGGGGATGGAAAAAGGAATGGAGAAAGGCCGGAAAGAAGGCGAAAAAAAGAAACAGCTGGAAATCGCCCGTAATATGAAAGCAAAAGGTTTTGCCGCAGAAGATATCAGTGAGCTGACCGGCCTTCCCGTCAAAGAAATTAAAGAACTTTAAATTATAGTTTTCCGACTGAATAAATCAATTCAGAAAACCGCATTTTATTTATATCTTTCTTTCAACCCTTCCCTTATCCGGTGCGGAAGTGTCCCCTTTGCGGGCTGCTACCGCTAAAAGGATTCCCAATACCACTCCCAACAAGGCAGCACACAATACCCGCATATTGCCGGGCAACAGAAAAGTGATGGTATGAGCCGGGAACCAGAAGAAAGGGATGGTTTTCTTAAAGACAAATCCCCACAACACCTTCCAATTCAAACTGCTCATGATCCCTCCCATATCCAGTGGTGTGAAGAAACCACGGAGTGTACCGCCGTGCATCAGAATATGGGTATCCGTAATTTTATGCAGCGTCATAAATACCGGAGCGAAAATGGTATTCATACTCACCGACACGGCAAAAGCCACCCCTACTTTAGCCCAGCACAATCCCGGTGCATGAAAAACCGCCGGAGCCTCCTGCATGCCAAGGTATTGCAAAAATGCCGGAGTACCATTCGAAAAAATAACCATCGCCATATTAATGCCCATCCCCAATATCCCCCATACAAACATCCGGGGCAAAACCCCGAATCCTTTCCGGCAATACACGCCGGCACTAATCCGCAAGCCGATCATCTCTCCCAAAGTCGACAAGACGGCAAATTTCAGGAAACTCATGATCATGCCATGAGCCGCATTAAAAGCATGATACCATTCGTAAACAGGCCGGCAGATAAAAAAGGGTAACAGCAAAACCGCTACCCCCAGTATAAAAATAAAGTCTTGTTTTTTCATTTTTCAATCCGGATACGGGCATCCACCGCCACCACATTTTCTTTATTACCGAGTAATGGATTCAGGTCCATCTCAAAAATTTCAGGAGCCACTTTCACTAACATGGACACCCTCGACACGGCTTCGGCGAATTTTTGTTCGTTCACCGGTTCTTGTCCCCGTACTCCCTGAATGATTTTATACGATTTCAAGCTACGGATCATATCCAAAGCCTCCGGTTGGGCAATCGGAGCCAAGCCTGCTTTCACATCTTTCAATACCTCGATAAAGATACCTCCTAATCCGCACAACACCATATGTCCGAATTTATCTTCCCGTTTAGCCCCGATAAACACTTCGGTCCCGGACAACTGCTGAGCCAGCATGACGGCATGCGTATCTTTGATCTGCATCATCCGACGGAATTCGCTGCGTACCGTCGCTTCGTCCCTTACGTTGAGGGTTACCCCACCGACATCGGATTTATGGACAGGTCCTACTACTTTCATCACTAACGGGAAACCGATCTGACGGGCCAGACCGACAATTTCTTCCTCTTTATCGGCCACACCTTCTTTCGCCCGGGCAATACCGGCAGCATCCAGCAATTCATGGATCTGTTCAGGTGACAGATAGCCGTTTTCAGCCTGATCGACGACTGCCCGGATCCGTTTCCGGTCTACTTCCGGCAATTCGGGCTCGGCAGGTTGCGGAGCAGGGGTACGGTATATTTTACACAAAGCATTACCAAAATTCACTTCATAAGGGAAGTAAACGCCACCTTTCCGTACAAACTCGTCGATTTCCTCTTTCACCACCATCGAAGAGGGGAATATGGGATAAATCGGTTTCGGGGAAGTAGCTATTTTTTCACGCAATACTTCATATACATCGAAAACGGGGAAAAGCCCGGGACTACCGAAGATCACTGCAATACCGTCGATATTATCGAAATCGCGATTACAGGCATCCAGGATAATTCCCAATTGTTCAGCTGTTCCCGTCGCTAAAAAGTCAATGGGATTACCTACAGAAGATCCGTTAAACAACTGTGCCAGCAATGCTTCAGCCTTCGGCCCTTCCAAATGAGGAATTTCCATTCCTCCATCCGACAAGGCATCTGTCAGCATTACGGCCGGTCCTCCGGCATGGGTTACGATAGCCATATTCTTTCCCCTCAATTCGGGATAGTTAAAAATAGCTGCCACCGTGGCCAGTTCATCCCGCCCGTTACACCGTACGATACCGGCTTTCCGGAATAAAGCTTCCACGGCAACATCCGAGCTGGCCAAAGCTCCGGTATGCGACGAAGCGGCACGGCTTCCGGCAGCGGAACCGCCTGATTTGATCGCAGCGATACGACAACCTTTCCGGATCAGTGAGGAAGCATGCTTCAATAATTTTTCCGGTTTATCGATACTCTCTACATACATCAATTTAATCCGTGAACTTGTCTCGGGATCGAAAGATTCGTCCCAATATTCCAGGACCTCTTCCACGCCTAACTGGGCAGAATTACCGACTGAAAATACACTCGAAAATTTTACACCTTTCTGCATACCGGCATCCATAATGAAAAGTGCCGTTGCTCCCGAGCCCGATACGAAATCTACTCCTTTCGGATCCAATTTCGGTATAGGGGTCGTGAATACCCCATTGTAGTTCGTTGTCAATACGCCGATACAATTCGGGCCGATCAAAGCTCCCCCGACAGAATCGATCGTTTCTACAATTTGTTTTTCCAATGCTTTCCCTTCTGCATTCTCTTCACTAAATCCGGCAGACAGAATGATAAATGCCCGGGTATTTTTTTGTTTCGCCAGCATCTCTACCGTCGACGGACAGAATTTGGCAGCGATGGCCAGGATAGCGCAATCCACTTCCGGCAAATCTTTCACGTCCCGGTAGGATTTGATACCTTGTACTTCATCCATTTTCGGATTCACCACATATAAACTCCCTTTAAAATGTCCATCGATCAAATTCTTCAATACCTTACCACCCGGTTTCTGAATATCGTCCGATCCTCCAACCACCACAATGCTGGAAGGATTTAGCAATTGTTTATTAATCATATCTTCCGAATTTTACTATAAAATTCACTATTCAATTTTATCAATTATATATTATTGAAAAACTTCAAAAATTCCCCTACTTTAGTGACCATATTTTTTGAGCCGGTATAAAAAGGTATCCGTTGGTGGATATTTTCAGGGGTCATGTCCAATATCCGGTTTCCGCCATCCGTAGCCAATCCTCCGGCTTGCTCGGCAATAAACGCAATCGGATTACATTCGTACAACAGACGCAGTTTTCCTGTCGGATGGCTATTGGTTTCGGGATAAATAAAAATACCTCCCTTCAATAAATTCCGGTGGAAATCGGCCACCAGAGAACCGATATAACGCGAAGTATAAGGACGCTTGGTTTTCTTATCGGTTTCCTGGCAATACTTTATATATTTTTTCACTCCCACCGGAAATTTCTCATAATTTCCTTCGTTTATAGAATAAATAAAACCATTTTCCGGTGTTTTAATATTCGGATGTGAAAGACAGAACTCCCCGATAGAAGGGTCCAGCGTAAAACCGTTCACTCCGTTGCCGGCCGTATATACCAACATCGTAGAAGAGCCATAAATAACGTAACCGGCAGCAACCTGGTCACAACCTTGCTGTAAAAAGTCATCGATATTCGCAACTTCGCCCAGCGGAGATTTGCGGCGGTAAACAGAAAAAATAGTACCGATAGAGACATTCACGTCGATATTCGAAGAGCCATCCAGCGGATCCATACAAAAGATATATTTCGCATCACGGCTCAATCCATCGTCAAAAACAATGATATCCTGATTTTCTTCTGAAGCAACACCGCAACATTCACCACTGGCTTTCAGTTCCGACAAAAAAGTCTCATTGGCATAAATGTCCAGTTTTTGCTGGTCTTCACCTTGTACATTCTCGGAGCCGGCACGCCCCAGAATATCCACTAAACCAGCCTTATTCACCTCCCGGTTGACTTTTTTGGCTGCAATACCTACGTGATGTAACAAACAAGAAAAACCCCCTGTTGCCTGAGGTACTCCTGCCTGCTGTTCGATAATAAACTGATTTAAGGTTGTAACTTTATTCATTGATTCTGATTCTATTTGTTATTAGATGCAAATATAAAATGATAAATCGTAATACACAAACGTTTTCATGAAATTAGTATTCCCTCAGAATCACAGATTTTTTGAAAATCAAATAAGTTTTCATTCAATCCGAATTGATTCCACATTATTATTCAATTTTAATATCTAAATTAGCGCCATGAATTAATTATCGTGTTTAAATTTAAACGCAATGAACGTATATAAGTTTGGTGGCGCTTCCGTTAAAGATGCCGAAGGTGTAAAAAATTTATTTAAAATCATCAATACCCAGCGGGAAAATTTAATCATTGTCGTATCGGCGATGGGAAAAATGACCGATGCCCTGGAAGTTTTGTGTAATTCTTATTTCGGGAAAACCGGTAATATTGCAGAGGTTTTTCAGCGCATTCAAGATTTCCATCAGCAGATTATCCGGGATCTTTTCGGTTCTGCCGACAGTGAAGTAAATGCCCGGGTAGAAGCCCTGTATCAGGAATTGGACACTATCCTAAAAAGTGATCCTTCCCTCTGTTACGATTATGAATACGACCGGATCATCTGTTTCGGTGAATTGCTCTCGACAACAATCATTGCCGCCTATCTCGAGAAACAAGGACGAAAAGCCAAGTTTACCGATATCCGTAAATGTCTGATTACCGACCAAAACTACCGGAATGCTTGTGTAGATATCGAATTATCGGCTCAGTTGTGCCGGAAGACATTCAATTTTCAGGATACATTTATGTATATCACGCAGGGATTCATTGCCGGAACGACGACCAATCAAACGACCACCCTGGGGCGTGAAGGTTCGGACTATACCGCAGCCCTTTTGGCCAATTTGCTGGATGCCGAAGATGTTACCATTTGGAAAGACGTGCCCGGTATTATGAATGCCGATCCCAAAATATATGAAAATACAGAAATTATCAGTAAGCTATCCTATAAAGAAGCGATCGAACTATCGAACTGCGGAGCGAAAGTAATTCATCCGAAAACCATCAAACCGTTGCAAAATAAAGGGATTCCGTTATTCGTAAGATCTTTCCTTTACCCGGAAAGTCATGGTTCGGTGATCCGGGAATTGGACGAGAAATTGAAATTACCTCCGATTTATATCAATAAAGGAGATCAGTTATTACTGACTCTTTCCCCCCGGGATTTTTCTTTTATAGCAGAAGAAAAACTGAGCCGTATTTTCGCTACGTTAGCCAAATACAGACTCCGCCTTAACCTGATGCAAAATTCAGCAATCACATTCTCTTTTTGCATCGACTATAATGAAGCGATTTTTGAAAGTTTCATCGATGAACTCCATGACGAATACGAAGTACTCTACAACAAAAATGTGCGCTTGCTGACGATTCGTCATTACAATGAAGACATCATCCAACAGCTGACCAGCCATAAAAATGTGTTGGTAGAACAACGCAGCCGTTTAACAGCCCGTTTTGTCGTAGCCGACAATTAAAACGATCCTGCCAATGAAAAAACTATCTATCATCATACCTGCCTATAATGAGGAACGTTCGATTTCCCAAATTCTCGGAAAAATACACCAGACCCGATTGATTGGAGAAACAGAAAAAGAGATCCTCATTATCGACGACGGTTCAAAAGACAGTACAGCTGAAAAATGCCGGCAATTCATGCAGGCCCACCCCGATCTGGATATACATTATCACCTCCAGCCTTTCAATCAGGGGAAAGGAGCAGCGTTGAGAACAGGCATAGCATTAGCGACAGGAGATTGGATCATCATTCAGGATGCAGACCTGGAATATGACCCCGAAGATTATAATCCTTTATTACAGTGGGTGATCGAAAACAATGCCAAAGTAGTCTATGGTTCCCGTTTCCTGAAACCTTCGAACAAACATTCTTACCTGCGTTTTTATTTAGGCGGGAGATTAGTCACTTTTGTCACGAATCTCTTATACGGCCAACATCTGACAGACGAACCGACCTGTTATAAATTCTTCGATGCACAATTTTTAAAATCCATTCCATTAAAATGCCAGGGCTTTGAATTTTGTCCGGAAGTAACGGCAAAAGTTTGTAAGAAAGGAATCAAAATCCACGAAATACCGATCAATTACTACCCGCGTAGCATCGCCGAAGGGAAAAAAATAAATTGGAAAGATGGCCTGGAAGCCATCTGGACTCTGTTAAAATATCGTTTTAAAAACTAACAGGATGGAGAAAAAAACAAATTATTCAATTCAGACGTTACTAGAGAGCCGTTCCTTTTTATATGTCTTATTACTCATCGTTACGATCTGTTTTGTGAGTACCTACACTAAGATTTACGATGTAAAACTGGATATGAACGGAGATAATATCCATTATTATGCTTTGGGAAAAGCGCTGGCAGAAGGCAAAGGATTTACCAATACCATTTCTTTTTCCGAAACTCCACATACTCATTTCCCACCGGGATATCCGGTTTTTGTCGCCGGAGTGATGAAATTCTTTCCGGATAATATCAATGCCGTAAAGATAGCAAACGGAATCTTGCTCTATGCCGCTATCTTGCTGCTTTTCTTTTTATTGAAAAAAATATCGGGAAGTATCATCGTTGCTTTCCTGACTTGTGTATTTTGTTCTATTCATGCAGAGATATTGCGGTATGCCACGATCATGATGAGTGAAATGCTTTTCCTGTTTTGTAGCGTGGCAGCAATCTTCCTGATGCTAAGCATAAAACCGGAACAACTTTTTACCAAAAAAGGGGTACGGGATACGATCTTACTCGTTCTTCTTCTGTTCCTGGTCAACTATATCTATTTTGTCCGGACTATGGGCACTTCGCTCATTCTGGCAATTATCATTTATAGCGGTATACTCTTTCTCAAACCGTGTTATGCCCTGTACAAAAATAGAAAAGCCCTGGAAGAATCCCCGTCCCGGAAAACTTCTTTCCAACAGCTACTGAGATACGGATTATTGTTCGTATTACTCGCCGGTTCGTTCTGGGGTACGAAAACGGCCTGGGACATACGGAACAAAAACGTCGGCAAAACAAGCAACGATTACATCAGTGACTTTATGAAAAAACCGAATGGACAAACGATGGCCAATTGGGACGACTGGAAAAACCGGATTACCGATAATTTCGGATCCTATCTGAACAAATGGCTGCCCAACGCCATTTTGAATACCCCCTATAATCTGAATGCCAAATCTTCCGGGGGAGAAATTTTCCGGGGGATGCTGATCGCATTTCTGATCATTTTCGGTCTCATCAAATTGCCCAAAGGCGGATTGCTCCTGTTTCTCTATTTGGGTGCAACCATGGCAGTCCTGCTCGTGTGGCCGGAACAATACGGCGGTCTTCGCTATTTCATCGCCGCTATTCCTTTTTTCATCTTCCTGTTTTTCTACGGTATAAATGCGGTGATTCTTTATCTGGGTAAACGCCGGAGAAAAAATATTCCGGTATTCTTACCGGCTGCCTGCATGATTATCTTTGCCCTGATTTTCATGTTTCCTGCCTATTCCCAGGCTTTGGTCGAAAAAAAGCAGCTGGCGAAATACAAAACCTGGAGTCCTGAAATTGCCGGAAATGCTTTTGCAGAATTTACGGCTGCCATGCAATGGTGCGGGAAAAATCTTCCCGATAGCGCACGGGTGATTTGCCGGAAACCGGAAATATTCTTTATGTACTCGGGAGGGAAAAAATGCGGTAGTTTTTCCCAATACGGAAAACCGGAAGATATCCTGCAACAGCTGATCGGTCAAAAAGCCACCCATGTCATCATCGACCATTGGTTTCGGCATGCCTACTATACGTTGTATCCGCTGATCTCGACACATTATCCGGAAAAATTCAAATTCGTCGGTAAGTTTGAAAGCCGGGGAGCCCAACAGGAACCCCCGACCCTCATTTTCGAATTTCATCCCGACTGGACTAAGCCTGAGACAAATGCACAATAATTTTATCTGATTATAAAAGAGAACTGTATCAATTTCCATTCAAAAATGATATATTTGCACTTTGTTTTTATAAAAGTGCACAACAAGGTGTGTCATTTACTATTGCAAATATAAAAATCACCTATAATGAACGAGAAATTTCCTGAATACAAAGGCCTGGATCTTTCTGAGGTAAACAAAGAGATATTAAAAACCTGGGAAGAAAACAAGACTTTCGAAATGAGTTTGAAGACACGGGAAGGTCACCCTTCATTCGTTTTCTATGAAGGTCCTCCTTCAGCGAACGGCATGCCCGGAATCCATCATGTGATGGCCAGAACCATTAAGGATGTCATTTGCCGTTATAAAACTCTGCAAGGATTTTTAGTAGAACGTAAAGCAGGCTGGGATACGCATGGTCTCCCTGTAGAACTCGGTGTAGAAAAAAAATTAGGAATCACCAAAGAGGCTATCGGTAAAACGATCAGCGTCGTGGAATATAACAAAGAATGTCGTGCAGATGTCATGAAATTCACTAAAGAATGGGAAGATCTGACAAAGCAAATGGGATATTGGGTAGACATGAAAAATCCCTATATCACTTATGACAACCGATATATCGAAACGTTATGGTATCTATTGAAGAAATTGTATGAAAAAGGATTTCTTTATAAAGGTTATACCATACAGCCTTATTCTCCGGCTGCGGGTACCGGTCTGAGTACACACGAACTGAACCAACCGGGATGTTACCGGGATGTAAAGGATACGACTTGTGTCGCCCAATTCAAGGTAATCCGGGACGAAAAATCCGAAAAGCTGTTTGCTGACAGCGAACCGGTATATATTCTGGCGTGGACAACTACACCCTGGACTTTGCCTTCCAATACCGCCCTGGCTGTAGGACCCAATATCACTTATTATGTCGTAAAGACTTATAATCCTTATACCTATCTTCCGGTGACCGTCATTTTGGCCAAAGACCGGTTCAGTGCCTATTTCAATCCCAAAGCCGAAAGTTTGGCCCTGGAAGATTATCAGGCAGGAGACAAATTGATTCCCTATCGGAAAGTCGGGGAATTCAAAGGTCCGGAACTCGAAGGTATCCGTTATGAACAGCTGATGCCCTGGATGCGTCCCGAAGGAGATGCGTTCCGGGTAATCCTCGGGGATTATGTGAGTACAGAAGACGGAACCGGCATCGTACATATCGCTCCGACTTTCGGTGCCGACGACGACCGGGTTGCCAAACAAGCCGGAATCGCTCCGATGTTATTGGTCGACAAAGACGGTAATAAACAACCGATGGTCGATAAACGCGGACGTCTTTTCGTTTTGGAAGAAATCGATCCCGAATTTGTAAAGAGCCATGTCAATACCGAACTTTACAGTGAATATGCCGGCCGGTTTGTCAAAAACGCTTATGACCCTCAACTGACTGAAGAAGATGCCACCCTCGACATCGACCTGTCCGTCATGCTGAAAAAAGAAAATAAAGCATTCAAGGTCGAGAAACACGAACACAATTATCCGCATTGCTGGCGTACCGATAAACCGGTATTGTACTATCCTTTGGATTCGTGGTTTATCAAAACTACCGCTGTACGTGAACGGATGATCGAGCTCAACAAGACTATCAACTGGAAACCGGCCAGTACGGGCGAAGGACGGTTTGGGAAGTGGCTGGAAAATCTGGTTGACTGGAACCTTTCGCGTTCACGTTACTGGGGCACTCCGCTCCCCATCTGGGTAAGTGAAGACGGCACAGAAAAAAAATGTATCGGTTCGGTAGCAGAACTAGTCGAAGAGATCGAAAAATCGATCCAGGCCGGCTTTATGCAGGAAAATCCTTATCAGGGATTTATTGCCGGTGATTATTCTAAAGAGAATTACGATAAAATAGATTTGCATCGTCCTTATGTCGACGACATCATTTTGGTGTCAGACAGCGGACAAAAAATGTACCGGGAAAAAGATCTGATCGACGTGTGGTTCGACTCAGGCGCTATGCCCTATGCTCAGCTTCATTATCCATTCGAACATCGCGAAGATATCGATCAGAAACTGCGCTTTCCGGCAGACTTTATCGCCGAAGGTGTCGATCAGACCCGGGGTTGGTTTTTCACCCTGCATGCCATCGCGACAATGGCTTTCGACTCGGTTGCCTTCAAGAACATCATTTCCAACGGGCTGGTATTAGATGCCAAGGGCAATAAAATGTCCAAACGGCTCGGGAATGCAGTAGATCCTTTTTCTACGATAGCCACTTATGGATCGGACCCATTGCGTTGGTATATGATTACTAACTCGCAGCCCTGGGATAACCTGAAGTTCGACATGGCAGGTATCGACGAGGTGAAACGTAAATTTTTCGGAACCCTCTACAATACCTACGGTTTCTTCGCTTTGTATGCCAATGTAGACCATTTCCGCTATGCAGAGGCAGAAGTCGCTATTGAAGAACGTCCCGAGATCGATCGTTGGATTCTGTCTTTACTGAATTCTCTGATCAAGGAAGTGACCGAAGCTTACGAAAAATACGAACCGACCAGGGCAGGCCGGGCTATTCAGGATTTCGTTATCGAAAATCTGTCCAACTGGTATGTACGTTTATCCCGGAAAAGATATTGGGGAGGTGAATACTCCCAGGATAAGATTTCCGCTTATCAGACGTTATATACTTGTCTGGAAACGATCGCTATTCTTTCGGCTCCGATCGCTCCGTTCTATATGGAAAAACTATTCGGTGACCTGAATAAAGTGACCGGACGGCATAGCGGAAGCGTACATTTAGCCGATTTCCCGAAAGCCGACGAAAAATTGATCGATAATGAACTCGAAGAGAGGATGGAACTTGCCCAACAAATCTCTTCTATGGTACTGGGCTTGAGGAGAAAAGTTCAACTTCGCGTGCGCCAACCGCTAAGCAAACTCATCATACCGATTCTGAACGATCATATGATCCGGCAACTGGACGCTGTGAAAAATATTATCCTCTCGGAAGTCAATGTTAAGGAAATCGAATACATCACCGATACGACAGGTGTTTTAGTCAAGAAAATCAAACCGAATTTCAAGACTTTGGGACCGAAATACGGTAAATATATGAAGCAAATTTCCACTTTGATCGCCGCAATGGAACAAAGTGATATTTTCGAGTTCGAGAAAAATGGCCGCTATCAACTGAATATCGGTACCGAACCGATCGATTTGAGCCTGGAAGATGTCGAAATATTGTCGGAAGATATCCCGGGTTGGTTAGTCGCCAACGAAGGACGCCTGACGGTAGCTTTAGATATCAACGTAACCAAAGAATTGAAAGAAGAAGGAATTGCCCGGGAATTGATCAACCGGATTCAGAATCTTCGGAAAGAAAGTAATTTTGATGTTACGGATAAAATCACGTTAGCTATCGGCCGGCACAAAGAGATAAACGAGGCTGTCGAAAATTTCTCGCAATACATTGCCAGTCAGGTATTAGCCGAGCATATCGAACTAACGGACGAGAAGGATGATAAAGCCAGGGATATCGAGATCGACGACATTCACACCTTTATCAAAATTGAAAGAATAAACTGAATGCCGAAACCGGCGAACAATCCCGCCGGTATTTCGTATGAAGAAACATCTGTAAAATTTTCAAATGTTGATGTTTTTTATTAATTTAGACAAAAACTTATAAGCTATGGCAGAGAAGACGAGATATTCGGATGAAGAGTTGCAGGAATTTAAGGAATTAATTCTGGAGAAACTCGATAAAGCAAGAAAAGATTATGACTTGCTGAAAGGTGTCATCTCGGGAAGTGACGGGAACGACATTGCGGACACTTGTCCTACATTCAAGGTACTGGAAGAAGGAGCCTCTGTTCTTTCTAAAGAAGAGGCCGGCCGTTTAGCTCAGAGACAGGCTAAGTTTATCGCCCATTTGGAAGCAGCCTTAATTCGGATCGAAAATAAAACGTATGGTATTTGCCGGGTAACAGGTAAGCTGATTTCGAAAGAAAGATTACGTGCTGTTCCTCATGCCACGTTAAGCATCGAGGCCAAAGAAGGGAAAGAGAACTGATCCAGTCCGGTCAGCGGATTTTCAGGTCTGATCAGCGGGCCCTTCGAACACTCTGATTGGCAAACGGCTTCCGGTTCTGATCAATAAATATGAATCAGGGTGTTCCGGTTATGCCAATCAGCTTTGTTCCAGTCAGTCTTTGAAAAGAATCTGATTATTTTTTCTCTTTTATTTACCGTTTCGGATTTGCAATTTTAAACTCTTAGTTCTTAATTCTAAACTCCTGGTTTTCATTATGAGTGTGCGGAATAAACTGGTGATTTTCATTATAGTCTTACTTGTTCTGGATCAAGCTGTAAAAATCTGGATCAAAACCCATATGATGATTGGGGAAGAATTCAGTGTCTTCGGAAACTGGTTCAAAATTCTTTTTATTGAAAATAACGGGATGGCTTTCGGAATGGAACTGGGAGATGGGAAATTCGGAAAGGCTGTGTTGAGTTTATTCCGCCTTGTGGCTGTTGCCGGTATCGGTTGGTATATCTTAAAACTTATCCGTGAAAAAGCCCCTTTAGGCGTACTGTTTTCTTTTGCCTTGATTTTTTGCGGGGCTATCGGAAATATTTTTGACAGTCTTTTCTACGGTATGATCTTTAACGACAGTCACTATCAGATTGCCAGCCTATTCCCTGAAGGCGGTGGTTACTCTTCTTTCCTGCACGGACGGGTTGTCGATATGTTATATTTTCCTTTAATAGAAGGTACGATCCCCGGTTGGGTACCCGTTTGGGGCGGTGAAGATTTTCTTTTCTTCCGTCCGGTATTCAACCTGGCCGATTCATATATCACGATCGGTGTGTTGATGTTAATCCTTTTTTACCGGAAATTTTTCGCTACGAAAAAATAATTTATTTTAAATCATTTTTCAAAGCACACTGAATCTTTGACTTGCCGTACTGTCATGCCGGCGAACTTTATAATGTTTTGCCAGAAAACAGAATAGCAAAAATCGAAAAATGACACCGCTATGGGACAAGAAAAAACGAATAGTACTGTCCGTATAGATATGCTTCACGGCGGAATCTTCCGCAAATTACTGCTATTTGCCTTGCCTCTGATCGCCAGCGGTATCCTGCAACAATCGTTCAATTCAGTAGATGTTGCTGTTGTCGGACAATTTGCCAGCAGTCAGGCTTTGGCGGCCGTCGGTAGCAATGGATTGGTCATCAGTTTGATTATCAATCTTTTTATCGGCATATCGATAGGCGCTAATGTAGTCATCGCCCATTATATCGGACGGCAAGATGAGAAAGGCATTAAAAATGCTATCTCCACAACGGCTATCATTGCCGTAACAAGCGGCATTTTCCTGCTCATTACCGGTCTGCTGATAGCCAAACCCATTTTGGAAGCGTTAGACACACCGGAAGACGTCATCGACCTTGCCGTACTTTATCTTCGCATCTATTCCTTGGGAATGCCTTTCATGATGATATACAATTTCGGGGCGGCGATTCTCCGGAGCCTCGGCGATACCAAACGGCCGTTTTACAGTTTGGTGGTGGCCGGAGCCATTAATGTGGGACTGAATCTCCTTTTGGTCATCGAATTCGAAATGAGTGTGGCAGGTGTCGCCGTCGCGACCGTGATTTCCAACATCGTCAATGCCGGTATCATCGTTTTTTTCCTGACCCATGAAAAGGGCGTATTCCGCTTGGAACTGAAGCAATTGTCCATATCCAAGGCGGAATTGAAGAAAATATTACAAATCGGAGTTCCTGCCGGCATACAGGGAATGGTATTTTCCATTTCCAACGTCTTTGTACTGGCCACCATAAACTCGTTCGGTTCGGCAGCCGTAGCAGGCTCTTCAGCAGCCCTCAATTACGAATATTACTGTTACTTCGTAGTGAGTGCTTTCGCCCAAGCAACCGTAGCTTTCACCAGTCAAAATTACGGAGCCGGGCAAATTGAACGTTGCAAAACAATCTTCCGGCAAAGCATGTTGCCCGGACTTTTGGGATGTGCCGCATTAAATCTCCTGATTGTATGGCAAAAAGAATTTTTCATCCGTTTTTTTACCACTGAACCCGAAATCATCCGGTATGCCGCCATCCGCATGGAATATGTGTTACTTTTCCAATTCATAGCAAGCAGTTATGAAATCAGCGGTGCCGCCCTGCGAGGCATAGGTTATTCCATGACCCCAACCGTACTGACCATATTCGGCACCTGCCTGTTGCGCTTGGTATGGATTTTCACAGTTGTCCCCCTGTCGAAAAGTTATGAAACCTTACTGGCTGTCTATCCTATTTCCTGGGTGATTACCGGCATCTCTGTCTGTACGGCATACGCCATCATCCGTCGTAAGGCTTTTTCTCTGGCAGTCCTCCAGCAACAAAAATAATGGTAGGTATAATTTTTTCTTTCTATTCCGATTCCGGGTTTTATCCCGTCAGACCGGTTCGCCCGGACCGGTCCGCTAAGGCTTTCCTTCACTGACCGGCGGAACTCCTCACAAGCTCGTCAGACACCACCGGTCGGGCGTTCGGAAAACCTAACCGGATCCTCGTTCCCGCTCCAATGGTCTTCCGCCATAAAACCCTGCATCTCACGGCAGAGCTAACCGGCAAAGAAAATACAACCAGAAATTTGCAGTAGCAGGAAGCCGGACCGTCCGGATTATTTCCAGTGAGAATAAGCTTTCTTAAATCAAGACTAATCTGCAATTCAGTGATAACGTTAGTCGGAGGTGATCGGGATTGGCGACCATTGGAGCTCTGGCGAGTGTCGTCTTACTTTTTCTGAACGCCCGACCGGTGGTGTCTGACGAACGTAGTGAGGAGTTCCGCCGGTCAGTGATAGAAAAAGCCAGACGACCGACAGAAGCGACCAGGTCGCCAATTCCGATCACCGAAGACGAATAAGTAACGACAGAATAATTCTAGGTTTATTTCGTTATTTATTTGTCTTCGGTTATTGTGATCGTCGAGTGTGCTATGGTGGGAAAGTGTTTGAGCTTCGTGACACACCCGCCGATCACGATAGCCGTTGCTCACGTCCTGATGGGAGCAGTTATGAAGACTGCGCTCTGAGAGCATTAAACTTTCAAAACCTTGTTTGCCCAAGCCCTGTAAACCTTGTTCACCATTTGTGATTTCGGAGATTATTTCCGAAATTTGTTCATGTGTAAATTCCATAATAATTCATTTTTGAAGTTCCCAATACAAAAATAATAAAACTGGGATTTACACACTTTTTGAAACACTATCTCCAAGTTTTCCGATTGATCCCTCATCCACACTATCGGCTCGAACCCGATAAAATAAAAAGACCGGAAAAAAATCCGATCTTTTTACAACTTTCATTAATTTGGCGGAGAGAGGGGGATTCGAACCCCCGGTACAGTAACCCGTACGACAGTTTAGCAAACTGTTGGTTTCAGCCACTCACCCATCTCTCCTCGATGTTCTGCGCTGAATTGCGATCACAAAAGTAGTGCTTTTTGACAAACCTGCAAACTTTTACTCTATTTTTTTAGGTTTATTTCTGAGAGCAGGATTCGCGGCGGAGTTTATCGAACAACTGTCGATGAAATTTTCGCTCAGCATCACTGAGTTTCCATATTTTCGAAGCAGGAACGACTTGTATCATTTTTTGATAATATTCTTTCTTCACTTCATGGAGCCGGGCTTCATAGCCCAACATTTTCCCGATCGCTTCTTTATAATCGGTTTCTTTCAGTCCTTTCGCATTTCTCACTTCATGAAAGCTTTTCCGCATATCGGCTTCTATTTCCCGGTTTTTCTTCTGCATCTCATTGTACAAAGGCCAGAAAACAGCTGCTTCAGCAGGGGAAAGGTCCAATTCCTGTGTAAAGAAAGCGACTTTCTGCGCATCGAATTCTTTCCGTTTCTCGTCGGTCAATTTGTCCTGAGCCCATACGCCCACCCCACTCCACAACAGCAACACAATCAAAATTATATTCTTCATATTCTTATTTACTTAATAAATTCCAGCCAGAATCATCTCATAATTATCTACTTCAGAAGCCAGGTATTCGATGATTTCTTCATTTGTCGGATTAAACTGGCTGTCGAAAATATCCTCTGCTTCCATTTCCTGTACAATAGCATTTTCCCCCTCGATATCCGGCAAGTCAGTATTCTTCGCTCCGGGAAATAGAATCTGAACCACCATTAAAGCAAGAAAGAAAATAGCCACTAAGCCCATATAAGGCTTCAACCCGCGAAGAGAAGAACTTTTTTTCACTTCTTTCTGTTTTTCTATCCGACCGGTAATTCGGCCGGTCAATTCGTCAAAATACCCCTCAGGTACAGTGAACGGATTTTTCTTTTTATATTTATCGTCAAAATTTTCCATGGCTTAATCAATTTAAGGTATCCACTATTTTGAGATTTTCTTCTATTTTTTTTACGGCATTGTGATAAGTCGCTTTCAGGGTCCCGACAGCCACTCCCAGCACATCTGCCATATCCTCGTAAGGCATGTCGTCAAAATACTTCATATTGAAGATCAAACGTTGGCGTTCGGATAAAGTCAGAATAGCCCGTTGCAGTTCTTTTTGTATTTTATCCCCGCTAAAGTAAGTATCGCTTTCTAAAGTATTTTCCAGATATACAGAAATCTCATCGCTATTCCCGTACACTTTCCGGCTCTTCTCGTTCAGAAAATTCAGCGATTCGTTGGTTGCAATCCGGTACATCCAGGTATATAGTTTCGAATCGTTGCGAAACTCTTGCAATCCTTGCCAAATCTTCACAAACACATTCTGCAATAAATCGTCCGTATCGTCATGGTTGATCACAATCTTCCGTATATGCCAATACAAACGCTCTTTATATTTATTTACCAGCAACCGGAAAGCTTCCTGTTCTCTCTTCCTTTCGTGAAACAACCGGATGATCTCGTCATCTTCTATGAATTCCATGGGTTCGATTTTTTCCAGCATTTAACATTTAGACAAATCTGCCAGACAAAGGTTTATTTCCAGAGTTGTGAAAAAGAACGAACATGCCTGAAATAAAAAGCAAAAATAACAGATCCCGGATAAATACAAGGATCCTGCTTCGGGATAATAGTGGCAGAAATATACCCTTTTTTCATTTTTCCGAATTCCCGGTAAGCCCGGCCCACCGATCGTGCATTGGCCCACTCCCCTTTCACCAGAAACATCACCCAGGCCATAAAATCCAGGACACGCCGTTTCCGGCTTTTGCTTTTCCACTCCCGCGGGCTCAGGTTTTTATAGAGCATCAGCAGATTATTACGGTAATTCAGGAATAGCTTCCGGGGATGATTCATGGGCAAAGAACCTCCTCCCAAGTGATAAACGACTGAAGCCGGCTGTACCTTCAATGCATAACCGCGATTCCGTATCCGCCAGCACAAATCGATTTCTTCCATGTGAGCGAAAAAACGCTCATCCAGACCTCCGGCCTGCAGATAGCTTTCCCGGCGGATACACAAGGCAGCTCCACTACACCAGAACACTTCGCGCACCTCATCATATTGGCCCCGGTCCTCTTCGGTCACGTTCAAAATCCGTCCCCTGCAAAACGGAAAACCCAGGGAATCGATAAACCCTCCGCAAGCCCCCGCATACTCGAAATGATTCCGGTTCGTATAAGCCAAAATTTTAGGTTGCACTGCTGCAATCCCCGGTTCTTCGTCCAGGAGAGCGACCAAAGGTTCCAGCCATCCGGGAGCGACCTCCACATCACTATTCAGCAATACAACGATCTCCTCCGGTACCAAACCGACAGCCCGGTTGTATCCACCTGCAAATCCATGATTTTGCGAAAACCGGATCAATTCCACTTCCGGAAACTCTTGTTCCAGTATCCGGACCGAATCGTCTTCGGAAGCATTATCGGCCACGACAATCCGGCCCAAACCGGGATCGGTGTATTTAACCACCGAAGGCAAAAACTCACGGAGTAATTTTTCCCCGTTCCAATTCAATATGATCACCGCAACCCGAGCCATTTCTTTATTTTTCACTTCCATCCGTATTCCGTGTATGTTTCCACCGTTTATGCGACCAAAGCCATAATTCAGGAACCTCGCGGATATACCGCTCTAAAAGACGTGTATGTATCCGGGTCAATTCCCCGGGTTCCAATTGTCCGGGATCACTACATACATCGACAAAATCCACCTCATAATACCCTCTCCTCACCTTCCGCATCTTCAGGGATATTACCGGCAAACCGAATTTCCGGGCAATCTTCTCGGTTCCTACTAATATAGGCGTATCCTGATTTAAAAATTCCATCCAAAAATTCAGGTTAGCCCTATTCGGTGTCTGATCACCGATAAATCCGGCCAGGAATAAGCGTCCGTTTCTTTTGTTTTCGACAATCCGGCGCAAAATATCGTTTTTAGGTACCGGTTTCGCCCCGAACCTCGACCTCAGCCGGATCATCATTTTATCCGCTACCGCATTATGCAGAGGTTTATATAAGGTAAAGAAGTCGAATTCCCGGGGCATCCAAAGGCTATAGGAAGACATCCATTCCCAATTGCCGTAATGCCCCAATACCCCGATAACACTTTTACCCTGATCGAAATACCGCCGAATCACTTCAGGATTCGTAAACTTACACCTTCTGCGTATTTGTTCATCCGACATATGCCACATCTTGTACATTTCCACAAAAAAATCACACAAATGCCGGTAATATCGTTTTTCAATCTTTATAATTTCCGAAAGATCTTTTTCCGGGAAAGCATGCTGTAAATTCGCCCGTACTACCCGGCGTCTGTATTTCAACAGATAGTAAATCAGATAAAAATAAATATCCGAAAAAAAATACAAGATCCTCAGAGGCAACAGCCCACCCACCCAAAGAAAACCATACAAAATATAATAACCCATTGTCTCGATATTAAAAAGTCAAAGATAAAAGCTTTCTTACTAAATTTAAAATTCAAGACAGTAAATCTCCTGAAAGAATTCTGAAAAGGAACAAAATAATTTACACATCAGTCAAATAATATCATGATCTACAACAAACCTGACAAAGGTAAATCCAAAAATTTGTCTTTCTCAGAAAAATAAAGTATTTTCGTGAGTTCAATAGAGCATAGAAGCTGTATTTCTCAAAGGTTTTCGAAATTCCTTTTCAGGGAAAGCAGGTTATGATAATGTATCCTATTGATATGCGAACACTTAACTGCTGACAAATCATGGAGCAAGAAAACAGTTTAATCCCGGAAGAGGAAATCAAGAATCCGGAAATCTTAGAAACCAGTACAAACGACGAACCCGTTGTCGCTGAAAGCAAGGCCGTCGAAAACGCTAAGGAAAAGAAAGAAGTACCGGAAATTGATTTTTCTATATTAAGTACAGAGGAAATCATTCGGCAAGCCCAAAAGCTGATCAATGATTACCCGGTGGTATCTTTAAAAGAAATATTTGAAGGATTACCCGAGATTTTTGAATCCCGGTATAAAGAGGAGTATGAAAAAGCATTGGCCATCTTCACTGCCGACGGAGATAAACCGGAAGATTTCGAATACAAAAACGACAACCGGGAACGTTTCAATGCCCTCTACAAGCTCTATAAAGATAAAAAAAACGCTACAGCCCGGCAAACGGAAGCCGAACGCGAAGAAAATCTGAAAATAAAACTCGGTATTATCGAAGAATTGAAAGCACTGGTGCAAAAAGAAGAAGCACTGGACAAGACATTCCAGGAATTCCGGGACTTACAGGAACGCTGGCGGAATACCGGAATGGTACCTCAAGGGCAATTAAACGGCCTGTTGGAGACTTATCACCATCACGTTGAAAATTTTTATAACTATATCAAGATCAATAAAGAGTTGCGCGACCTGGACCTGAAACGGAACCTGGATGCGAAAAACGCTCTTTGTGAAGAAGCTGAAAAATTGGTTGAAAACAACGATATCGCCGGAGCTTTCAAACAATTACAACTACTGCATTCCCGCTGGAAAGAAATCGGTCCTATTCCCAAAGAACAAAAAGAACCGCTTTGGGAACGCTTTAAAGCTGCCACTAGCCAGATCAACGAAAAATACCATCATTTTTTCGAATCCCTGAAACAGGAACAGGAAGATAACCTGAAAGTCAAAGAAGAAATTTGCGGAAAAGCAGCAGCTATCGCTGCCGGTGAATACCGTTCTATATCGGAATGGAATACAGCCACTCAGAATATTATTGACCTACAGGAAGAATGGAAGCATTCGGGAACCATTCCCCAAAAGGAGCGGAATAAAATCTATAAAAAATTCCGCTCGTCCTGCGATACTTTCTTCGAGCGTAAACGGGATTTCTATAAGAACATGTCGGCCGAACAGGATAAAAACCTGGAATTAAAAATCAAGCTCTGTGAAAAAGTAGAAGCGATCAAAGACAGTACCGACTGGAAAATCACGACCGACAGAATCATCTCTTATCAGAAAGAATGGAAGAAAATCGGTCCCGCTCCCAAGAAATATTCGAACAAAGTATGGGCACGTTTCCGGGAAGCTTGTGATACTTTTTTCAATAACAAAAAACTCCATTTCAAAGACATCGATTCTGAACAGAGCAAAAATCTGGAACTGAAAAAAGCGATTATCGAAGAAGCCCGCCAGTTTACTTTGTCCGGGAATGCAGAGGAAGATATCAATAAGCTGAAAGACTTTCAGAACCGCTGGGCAGAAATCGGATTTGTACCTATTAAATACAAAGACGCTATCCAGGAAGAATTCAGACATCTCATCGACGGCTGGTTCGACCAGCTCAATCTGGATGAATACGACCGTGACCTGGAAAGATTCAGGGCAAAATTGTCCTCACTGGATGCCGGTGATTATAAGGATTACAAAATTATCAACGAAAGAGAAAAGTTGGTGGCCAAAATCAGACAATTGGAACTCGACGTCAACACCTATGAAAACAACATCGGTTTTATCGCCAAATCCAGTAAATCTCAAGGCTTGATCGAAGAATTGAATTCTAAAATCGAAAATACCCGCCAACGGCTGAATTTACTTCAGGAAAAACTGAAAGCTCTCGACAGCCTGATCTAAACAGCGGCTCCTCAAAGCCGATTAACGCTCTGCCGACAAAGCCTCTCCCCAGGAGAACAATTCCCCCCTTTGTTCACAGAGCGTTAATTTTTTACCCACTCTCCTATTCTTCCTCCCCGCCTCATACCTCATAACCACTCCCATCTCTTTGCTTTTACCTTTCGCCAACTTTTTACCTTCTACTTTTCACTTTTAACCTTTTAATTTATTACCTTTGCCACTTTGATAAATCAATAAAATTCAAGATACAGTGTCAACAAAGTATGTTTTCGTTACAGGTGGAGTCGCTTCTTCTCTAGGGAAAGGCATTATCGCTTCATCACTTGCTAAATTACTGCAGGCCAGGGGGTATAAAGTTGCGAACCAAAAACTGGATCCCTACATCAACATAGATCCGGGGACATTAAATCCATACGAGCATGGCGAATGTTATGTGACGGACGACGGAGCAGAAACAGACCTCGATCTCGGACATTACGAAAGATTTACCGGTTGTCCGACTTCGCAGGCCAATAATATTACTACCGGACGGATTTACCAGAATGTAATCAACAAAGAAAGACGGGGAGATTATCTGGGTAAAACCGTACAGATCGTCCCGCATATCACCGATGAGATTAAACGAAACATCAAATTATTGGGCAACAAAGGCGAATATGATGTCGTGATCACTGAAATCGGAGGTACTGTCGGAGACATCGAATCTTTGCCTTTCATTGAAGCTGTCCGGCAGTTACGATGGGAGTTGGGGGAAAAATCGGTATTGATCCACTTGACACTGGTACCCTTCTTATCGGCTTCCGGTGAATTAAAAACGAAGCCTACCCAGCATTCGGTGAAAGCCTTGCTGGAAATCGGAGTGCAACCGGATGTACTGGTATTACGTACAGAACATGAACTGAATTCCGATTTACGCCGGAAAGTAGCCCTTTTCTGTAATGTAGCACCCAAAGCGGTCATCCAGTCGATCGACGTTTCTACCATCTATGAAGTACCGATCAAGATGAGAGAAGAAAAGTTGGATGAAATCGTACTCGAACAATTGGGATTACCTTTAAACAGCGAACCGGATCTGGAATCCTGGAAAAAATTCCTATATAAATTAAAAAACTACAGCAAAGAAGTACGGATCGGTTTAGTCGGGAAATACGTCGAATTACACGACGCCTATAAATCGATTGTCGAAGCTTTCATCCATGCCGGAGCAGTCAATGACTGTAAAGTAAATATCGAATGGATCCACAGCGAAGAACTGAATGAACAAAATGCAGCCGACTGCCTGAAAAATCTGCACGGTATTTTAGTAGCACCGGGGTTCGGACACCGGGGGATTTCGGGGAAACTGGTCGCTATCCGATATGCCCGGGAGAACAACATTCCTTTCCTCGGTATTTGTCTGGGGATGCAGATGGCTGTCATCGAATTTGCACGTAACGTGCTGCACATGGAAGGTGCCGATTCGACAGAAATGGCTGCCAAAACCCAGTATCCGGTGATCGACCTGATGGATTCACAGTTGAATGTAACCGAAAAGGGAGGCACCATGCGTCTGGGAGCCTACAAATGTGAATTAACGGAAGGTTCCAAAGCTTATGAAGCTTACGGACAAAAAGAAATACAGGAGAGACACCGCCACCGGTATGAGTTCAACAGCAAATACCGGGAGGATTTTGAAAAAGCAGGTATGATCACCACCGGTATCAACCCGGAAAGCGGATTGACCGAAATCGTCGAGATTCCTGCTCACAAATGGTTCGTCGGAGTACAGTTCCATCCGGAGTATAAAAGTACTGTAATTAAACCTCATCCGTTATTCGTATCATTTATCAAAGCTTGTTTATCATAAAGTTAAAAGAACCTATGGATAAAAACACCATCGCCGGATTAGTCATTATTTTTCTTATTCTCATCGGCTTTTCCTATCTCACGCGTCCGAGTAAGGAGCAAGTGGCCGAAATGCAGCGGAAACAGGATTCCATTGCGCGGGTAGACCGACTCAGAGCCCAGGAACTGGCAGCACAACAACAGGCACAAAAAACGCCGGACAATACGACTGCCGCCAATCCCCTGGCTACCAAAAGTGATTCTATTTTCGTACAAAACGATACGGAAAACAAAATCATCACCCTGGAAAATGATAAAATAAAATTGCACATCAGTACTCTGGGGGGACGCATCGTATATGTAGACTTAAAAGAATACCGGACACACGATTCGCTGCCTTTGGTGTTGTGGAAAAACGGAGAAACCGCTTTCGGCATGAATTTCTACGCCCGGAATCAGGAGATCAATACCGAGAAATTTTTCTTTACACCCAGTACGACAGAAACGACGCTTTATGCCCAGGGAAATGAACAGGTGCTCTCTATGCGTCTTTATGCCGACAGCAGCAGATACCTGGAATACCTTTACAAGTTAGCCCCGGACAGCTATATGACCGATTTCAGCATCATCACCCACAATATGGGGGATGTCATTGCATCCAATTCCTCGTTTCTGACGCTTTTCTGGGGAATCAATATGCCCCAGCTGGAAAAAAGTAAAGATTTTGAAAACCGTTATACCGGTGTTTACTACAAATTCAGCGAAGATGCCGTTGAAAACATGTCCCTGACCTCCGATGAAGAGGAGACGCTTCCGAACAAGGTACAATGGATAGACTTCAAACAACAATTCTTTTCCTCTATCCTGATCAGCGAACAGCCTTTGAGTGATGTGGAACTGAAATCGAACATCAGTAAAAAAGACGGATATCTGAAAGATGCTTATGCTGAAATTCCTTTAGCCTATAACGGTTCGGCCAACGAGCAATACAACATGCAGTTTTTCTTCGGTCCTAACTCCTATAAGGTATTGAAAGAATACGGAGATCATTTAGACCTTCCCGATGTCATCAATATGGGATGGAAATGGATTGCGTGGTTCAATAAATATTTCGTTATTCCTATTTTCAATTTCCTGGAAAACCACACCGCATTGAATTACGGAATTATTATTTTATTACTGACCCTGATCATCAAAATCATCCTGTTCCCGCTGACTTATAAATCGTATATGTCACAGGCACGTATGCGGGTATTGAAACCCCAGGTAGATGAGATCGCCAAGAAATATCCGGCCGACAAAGCGATGGAACGTCAACAGGCTACCATGAAGCTTTATAAGCAAGCCGGAGTAAATCCGATGGGTGGATGTTTACCGATGTTGATCCAGATGCCTATCCTGATCGCCCTGTTCTATTTCTTCCCGGGAGCGATCGAACTGAGACAGCAGAGCTTCCTGTGGGCGACGGATTTGGCTTCATACGATTCTATCGCCACCTTACCCTTTACCATTCCGTTTTACGGTAATCATGTCAGCTTATTCTGTCTGTTGATGACTGCGACCAATATCATCTATATGATTATGAATAATAAAAACCAACCGCAGAACGATCAGATGAAAGGCATGCAGACCATGATGTATATCATGCCGATCATGTTCCTGTTTATTTTCAACAGTTATTCTTCGGGATTGAGTTATTATTATTTCATCGCGACGCTGATTACCATTTTGCAAACCTGGATTATCCGGAAGTTTGTCGATGACCAGAAATTGCTGAAGCAAATCGAACTAGCTAAAAGTAAACCGGTCAAGAAATCGAAATTCCAGCAACGTTTGGAGGAAATGCAAAGAATGCAACAACAACAGCAAAAGAGAGGTAAAAAGTAATTAAAGATAAAAAGTAAAAAAAAATCCTGCAAATTCGGATGAAATCTGAAATTTGCAGGATTTTTTGTATTTTTACGAAAAACCAAAATCATTCATAAACGTAAGAAACAAGAAAAAATGATGGAAAACATGAAAATTACTATGCACGGAAATCCCCTGACTTTAGTGGGGACACCGATTAAAACCGGAGAAACGGCTCCGGTATTTTATGGAATAAACCAACAGATGCAACCGGTATCCCTGAAAGAATTTGCCGGAAAAGTTGTTGTGATTTCTTCTTTCCCTTCTATCGACACCCCGGTATGCTCGGCCCAGATGCACCATTTCAATAAGATGGCCTCCGAGTTAAGCCAGGATGTCGTTATTCTGGCTATTTCCTGCGACCTTCCTTTCGCCCTTCACCGCTACTGTGCCGCCGAAGGTATCGACCGGGTCATAACCTTGTCGGACTATAAAGAAACAGATTTCGGGAAAAAATACGGGTTCCTGATCGAAGAATTACGACTTTTAACCCGAGGCGTGGTCGTTATCGGTAAAGACAATAAAGTGAACTATGTAGAATATGTTCCGGAAGTAACCCACGAACCGAACTACGAAAAAGCACTGGAGGCGATAAAAAAAGCGCTGGCCTAAGTTTTATCGTTGAGAATTACTTTGTAATTCTCAACGATAAAACAGATTAGATTTGTTTCAATAAATTGATCATCTCGATTGCGGTGGTCATGGCATCGAAACCTTTATTACCGGCTTTCGTTCCGGCTCTTTCGACAGCCTGTTCGATCGAATCGGTCGTCAGGATACCGAAAATCACCGGCACCCCTGTCTGCAATCCGACATGGGCTACACCTTTGGTCGCTTCATTAGCAACCATATCGAAATGGGGCGTAGCTCCCCGGATCACTGCCCCCAGACAAACCACAGCATCGTATTTGCCGCTTTCTACCATCTTTTTAGCTACTAAAGGAATCTCGAATGCTCCCGGTACCCAAGCCAGATCCAGCTTATTTTCATCCCCACCGTGACGTACAAAAGCATCCTTTGCTCCTCCAACCAATTTAGCCGTGATAAACTCATTAAAACGGGCAGCTACCACTCCGATCCGTTGTCCTTCTGCTAATAATTTTCCTTCCAGTAAATTCATAACTTTTACACTTTTAATCTCTATTTTCAATTTCTATTCTTCTTTTTTCCAGTCATTTCTGACATGTAATATATGTCCCATCTTTTTATACTTGGTGTACATATAGAACTCGTTCTTTTCATTACAGGTCATCTCGATCGGTTCACGTCCGACCACTTCGAGTCCGAATCCATCCAATCCTTTTATCTTCAAAGGATTATTTGTCATAAGAATCATTTTTTTCACTCCCAGGTCGGCCAAAATTTCCGCACCGGTACCGTATTCTCTTAAATCAGCCTTAAATCCCAGTGCCAGATTCGCCTCGACCGTATCCATTCCCCCGTCCTGCAGATGATAGGCTTTCAACTTATTGATCAGTCCGATGCCCCGGCCTTCCTGACGCATATACAGCAATACACCCCGGCCTTTTTTCTCAATCCGGCGCAAAGCTTCCGCCAGCTGCTCGCCACAGTCACAACGCAAGGAACCGAAAGCATCCCCGGTGAGACATTCGGAATGTACCCGGCACAATACCGGTTCGCCGTCAGCGATGTCCCCTTTTACAAGGGCAATGTGATGTTCTCCATTGATTTTGTTGACATAACCATAAGCCTTGAAAATTCCGTATTTAGTAGGCATTTCAGCCTCAGTCACTCTTTCCACCAGGATCTCTGTCCGACGACGGTAAGTGATCAGGTCGGCCACAGTAATCATCTTCAAACCATGCCGTACGGCAAATTCTTTCAATTCGGGTGTCCTCATCATGGTACCGTCTTCCCGCATAATTTCACAACACAAGCCGCATTCTTTGAGCCGGGCAATACGCATCAGGTCGACGGTGGCTTCGGTATGTCCCATACGTTCGAGTACCCCGCCAGCTTTCGCCTCCAAAGGAAACATATGTCCCGGACGCCGGAAATCGGACGGTTTGGCATCGTCCTTTACACTCTTCATGGCCGTCATAGAGCGTTCCAATGCCGAAATACCGGTTGTCGTATCCACATGGTCGATCGAAACGGTAAATGCCGTACAGTGATTGTCGGTATTGTTGGCCACCATCTGTTCCAACCCTAATTTTGTCGTCAAAGCTTTGCTCATCGGCATACAAATCAATCCCTTGGCATACGAAGCCATAAAATTGACATTTTCAAGTGTAGCATGTTCAGCTGCACAAATCAGATCGCCCTCATTTTCACGATCCGGATCGTCCACGGCAATAATCATTTTACCGGCCCTCAGATCAGCAACAGCTTCCTCGATCGTACTAAATTTAAATCCTTCCATATTCTTAATTTTTTATCCTATCTATAATCAAAATCATTCTAACCGGCTTAAAAGCCATTGGCCACCAGGAAATCCAAGGTCAGTCCCCCCTTCGGTTTTCCTTGTCCCATCAGTTTCTCTACATATTTGACAATCATATCGTTTTCTAAATTCACCACATCTCCTATCTCCTTTTTCACCAGCGTCGTCTCTTCCTGAGTATGCGGAATGACGGACACTTTGAAAACCTGCTCGTCGGCATAAGCGATCGTCAGGCTCACCCCATCGATAGCCACAGAGCCCTTTTCTACAATATAACGAAGGATTTCGGGAGCAGCCCCCACCGTGAGCCAAATGGCATTTTCATCCTGTTGTTTGCTCACGATCTTTCCGGTACCGTCTACATGCCCGGCTACCAAATGACCACCCAAACGGCTGTTCAGACACAAGGCCCGCTCGAGATTCACAGGATCACCCGGCTTCAATAAGCCCAAATTACTCCGATTCATGGTTTCAGGCATCACATCGGCAGAAAACCCGTCATTCCCTTTACCAACAACAGTCAAACACACCCCGTTCGTGGCTATGCTATCCCCAATCCGCGTGTCCGCCAATACTTTCCGGGCCTCCACCTCAAGGACGACACTCTTGCTGCCTCGTTTCACCGATTTGATCTTTCCGATTTCTTCTATTATTCCTGTAAACATAGTTTGAGTTGATGAGTTGTTGAGTTACTGAGTTATTGAGTTACTGAGTTACTGAGTTATTGAGTTACTGGGTGATGAGTTACTGGGTTGGGGAAAACCTTTTATAAGGAAATCCTCGCCTACTTTTTCAATCGAAACGGATTGTAAAGCGATGGCCTCTTTCATCCAGGCGATACCTTTTCCTTCGACAGGTGTTTTGGCATCTTTACCTCCGATCAGTTTGGGGGCGATGAAAGCATAAACCTCATCTACCAGTCCTTGTCGCAAGAAAGCTTCGTTCAATTCACCGCCTCCTTCCAGCAAGACCGAATCGATACCGGCCTGGCCCAGTTTAGTTGTCAATGCCTGTAAATCGACCCGGTTGTCACAGCCGGGACATAAAATTGTTTCCACGCCTTTCTGTTGCAATTGTACTAATTTTCCGGCATCAGCCCGAGAGGTATGAGCGACTAATGTGCGATAGCGATCGGCAGTACGCACCAATTGACTATCGGTAGCAATTGCAGCTGTACTGTCGACAATAATCCGGACAGGTTGCCTGACCTCGCCTTTCAAACGGCAATTCAACAGTGGATCGTCGGCTTTCACCGTACCGCTACCAACCATAATTCCCATCAGCACCGAACGCATTTCTTGCACTTTCTTCCGGGATTCCTCCCCGGTCACCCAGTGTGAATCACCGGTATAAGCTGCAATTTTCCCATCCAGGGTCATGGCTGTTTTCATCACGATCCAAGGACGACGGGTAGTAATATATTTCAGAAACACCCGGTTTTGTTCCCGGAGCTTTTCTTCTTCCACTCCAGTCTCGACGACGATTCCGGCTTTCCTCAACATTTCGATTCCTTTACCGGCTACCAAGGGATTCGGATCCAATAGCCCGACGACAACACGGGCAATCCTGTTTTCAATAACAGCCTCGGTACAAGGAGGTGTTTTGCCGTAGTGACAACAGGGTTCCAGGGTCACATAGAGCGTAGCCCCTGCCGGATCTTCGGTACACTGCTTAAAAGCATTCCGTTCAGCATGCAGGCCGCCATAACGTTCGTGCCAACCTTCACCGATTATCCGGCCGTCTTTGACGATCACCGCTCCCACCAGCGGATTGGGATTCACCCATCCCCGGCCTCTGTCTGCCAATATCCTGGCACGATTCATATATTCCCGATCCTTTGTTTCCATATAAAAAAAGCCCTGAATGACTTCAGGGCATATATACGAATCATAACAGTAACGACACACGACTGTCCTGCCTCTTCTTTCATCCGGACTATCACCGTCGGTACCGGAATTACACCGGCTCAGTCCCCAAAGGGAGTCGCGGACTATCACCGCCGGTAGGGATTTACACCCTGCCCTGAAGAAACATTTCAAATACGGAAGCAAATGTAATATATTATTCCCAAAAAACAAAGGCTGCATTTCATTTATTGGTATTGAATATAGGAGAAAAATTAAAAAAAAACGATATTTGTTCCTCCAAAAGCAGATTTTTATGGTTAGTGATGAGTGTACATTATTAAAGCAATTTAAATCAGGTGAACGAGAGGCATTTGACCGATTGTTTAAAATGTATGCTCCGCAATTGGGATATTTTTGTCTTAGATTGGTTCGTCAGGAGGATGCAGAAGAGATTGTACAGGAGACATTCATAAAATTGTGGGAAACCCGGGATAAAATCAAGGTAGAGTTGAATTTTAATACTTATATCACGACTATAGCTAAAAATCTGATTTACGATATGTTTCGTAAAAAATTGGTGGAACAGCGTTATTATCAAAAATTTCAATCGTTGATTCAGGAACAATTGGCGGTTGAAAACGAACTTTTCAGAAAGAATCTTCAGGAAGTAATGTTCGATAGTATAAATAAACTTTCGGAACAACAACGGGAAGTAATGATGCTGAAATGTAAAGGTTTCAATAATGACGAAATCGCCGAATTGTTGGGGATATCGAAACGTACGGTAGAAGCTCACCTCAATAAAGCTTACAAAAAGTTAAGACAAGATCTCGGTGAAGTGAGGTATTACTCTTTTTTACTTTTCTTTTAAATTAATAATTTTTCACCGTAGGCTACGTGTGTTTGTGGAGTTGTTCGTATAAATAACAAAACAAACCACAAATGACACTAAAAGAAGTTATAAAACATGTATTGAATGACGAATCTTTGGAGCCGGAAGAACGGGATATACTTGTTTCCTGGTTCTTGTCGGACAAAGGAAAGGAAGATTTTTACGAGGTATTGCAGGAAGACTCGGAGCAAGTGCAGGAAGACGGGAATCTGAATTATAATACTTTGTTGCAAAAGATACACGACAAGATAGACCCTATCCCGGGCCGACCGGAGAAAAAAGGAATTCGCAAGTATTTGTGGCCGGTCGCTTCAACTGCTGCCGTCTTACTGATGTTGCTGAGCTTTGGCCGTTATTTCTTTACGCTCACCGATACGCCCCAAGAGGAAATGACGGCAGAGGAAATTGCCGGAATATTCCCCGGTTACAGACAAGCGGAACTGGTATTCGGCGACGGAACGAAAATGGTGTTGGATAGCAGTATCAGAGTCCTGAAAGACAATAACGGACGGATTATCAAACAAGGAAAACAACCTGTATTAGATTATACGCTGGCCCAAAACGATATGCCGGAAGAAACTTTCAATACCATTACCGTACCTCTGGGAGGAGAATATGGAGTTATTCTGTCCGATGGGACTCAGGTATGGCTGAATTCGGGTTCTACCCTAAAATATCCGGTAACCTTTAAAAAAGACAAAAGGGTGGTAAGCCTGAACGGAGAGGCCTTTTTCAAGGTAGCCAAGTCGGCTGTACCCTTTGTAGTCAGTACATTCGATATCGATGTTCAGGTTCTGGGAACTTCTTTCAATGTTTCTGCTTACGGAAACGATGATTGTGTCATGACGACTCTGGTCAGTGGCAGCGTACTGGTATCGAGTAACCATGCTGAAAAACAGCTCCGGATGGAACCCGGAAATGTATTGTCTTATACCAAATCGACCGCTTGTATGAACATGGAAAAATGTGATCCCGATATTTATACTTCCTGGATCAACGGCGAATTCAAATTCCGGGATATGAGACTGGAAGATATTATGAAAAAAGTGAACCGTTGGTACAATTGCCAGATCAGATTCGAAGATCCTTCTGTAAAAGAATTACGGTTCAGTGGAGCGGCAGAACGCGACCGCCCGGTAGAATATCTCCTGGAGCTGATACAAAAAGTGACAGAGGTGAACTTTGAGATCGAGAATAAAACCATTGTTCTGATGCACAAATAAAACAGGCAGGGAGTTTCCCCCTCCCTGCCCGAATAATAATAGTTAACACCTACTGCTGTAGTATACAAGACTTCAGGCAGTAGCCATTTACAAACTAAATAACAAATGTATGAAAAAAACATGTAGAATTAAAATTTTCAGGCACATGCGAAACCTATTGCTTGTCATATTGATTTCAGCATCGAGTGTATGGGCAAGCGACTCTTATTCCCAAAATACTCAGTTGAAACTGAGTGCTACCGAAGGAACGATCGAATCGATTTTCAACCAAATCAGTAAACAAAGCCGATTGGAATTTTTTTACAACACCAATATATTGAATGCCAAGGAAAAAGTGTCTTTGTCGATAAAGCAAGGGACTTTAGATGAAATTCTGAAAGAAATATTGGGCGAACGTTATTCCTATACGATAAAAGACAGATATATATTGATCACCAAAAATAAAACTGAATCGGCAGAACAAAATGAGGTCGTTGTGGTGAAAGGAGTGGTGAGAGATATGAAGGGAAATGTATTGCCGGGAGTTTCTGTCGTATTGAAAGGAACGACAATCGGGGTTTCCACCGATGCAAACGGAGAGTTTTCCTTAAAAATTCCTGCTCAGGAGAATATCAATCTGGTGTTTTCTTTTATCGGCATGAAAAATAAAGAGATCACCTGGAACGGCCAGGCATTGCTGAAAGTGGATATGGAAGAAGACGTCGCTGAAATGGAGGAAGTGGTGGTCACCGGTTACCAGGAAATCAAAAAAACGAGAATGACCGGAGCCGTAGAAGTGGTTACTGCCAAAGATATCGCCAACAAAGGTTTCACTTCTATCGAGGATGTACTGAAAGGGACATTGGCCGGCGTGACTACCATGAGCATCACGGGCCGTCCGGGAGCACAAGCTCAGATTCGTATCCGGGGAATCAATTCGTTGACCGGAAATACCGACCCGATCTGGATTATCGACGGAATGCCGTTACAGGGAGATCTGCCCGAGGTAGGGCTGGGAGCTTCCGATTTACAAAATACCGTTTTAACCAGTGGTATCGGTAATCTGTCACCGGATGATATCGAAAGTATCACCATCCTGAAAGATGCGGCAGCTACGGCTATTTATGGTTCCCGGGCAGCCAACGGAGTGATTGTGGTGAAGACCAAACGGGGGATCGTCGGACAGAGTTATATCAATGTTCAGGCCTCTTATTCTTTCGACGAAGCTCCCAAGAGTAAGCTCGAAATGATGAATACCCAAGAAAAAGTGGCGTTCGAAACCGGATTGTATAATGATTTTCCGCATGTATCCATCGATGGACGTATCTTTTCTTTGTTACGGGATGCCGATATGGGGAAGATTGCCCCGGCAGATGCACAGGCAGAACTGGAACGCCTGAGTAAGATCAATACCAATTGGTATGACGAGATTTTTAAATTGGCCCATACCCAGAATTATATTGTCAGCCTGTCGGGAGGATCTGAAAAGACACAATACTATTTTTCAATGAATTATATGAATCAGGGGGGGGTGATGCCGAATAATGAATACAGCAAATTCGGAGCTTCTCTGAAACTGACTCATGATTTCAACAAGCATTTACGTATTTACGGGGATATTTATGCCAATATCCGGGATGACCGTACGACAGCTTCGATCGTAGATCCCCTGGAATATGCCACTTTTGCCAATCCGTACGAACGGCCTTACGACGAAAACGGAAATTATGAGTACGATCGTTCTTATTATGCCGATCTGAGTAAGGTAAAAGAAGGATATATGTACGATTTCAATGTACTGAAAGACTTGAATGAAAATACTTCCAAAACCCATTATATCAGCAATCAGGTGAATCTGAAACTGGAATACAGAATCCTGGAAGAACTGATGTTTTCGACTTCAGGAACTTTTTCCAATACCAGTTCACATTCCAGATCGGCTTTAAACCCGGGCTCGTTCTCATCCAAATACAACTCCTGGATCAAATCTATCTATCCCGAGAGGGAAATTACCGATAACCTGAATAACGGTTCTCTGGATGAAAACACCTCCAGAAATATGAGCTACACCTGGAGAAACCAATTGGAATATGCCCGTAATTTTAAAGAAGAGCATTTCGTAACGGCAGTGGTAGGACAGGAAATGTCGGATTCCAAGAGTCGTTCTTTCGGATATTACTCCCCGGAATACGATCCTATGTACGGATTGATCGGTTTCCCGGATTTGAGTGGCATTCTGGCTTCTAAATTGTCGATGACCAACCTGATGTCGACTTCTGAAGAACAGGACCGCAGTGTCTCTTTCTTCCTGACCGGTTCTTATAGTTATAAGGACCGCTATGTGCTCAGCGGTAGCTATCGTTGGGACGGCGTAGATATCATCGGCAAGGACAACCGTTTCACTCCGCTTTGGAATGTCAGTTTTAAATATAACCTTCACAACGAAGAATTCATGAAACGCTTTGCCTGGATCGATGTTCTTTCCATCCGTGGTTCCTATGGTTTTACGGGAAGTATAGACCATAATGCTTATCCGTTTACCATCCTGAAATACGGCTCTTCTTCTTACCGGTATAACGGAGACAAAATTCCCAGTAGGATAACCCCGGGTAACCCTTCTATCAAATGGCAGCGGAAAGAAGACCGGAGTATCGGCCTGGATTTTTCTTTGCTACGGAATCGTATCAACGGTACGGTAAACTATTATAACAACGAAACCCGTGATTTGCTGGACCGCAAGAAAATTGCAGTATCCTCCGGACGTAAGGAAGTTAAAGCCAATGTAGCCAGCTTAAATAATAAAGGCTGGGAAGTAAGTTTAAGTACGGTGAATATCAATTACAAAACTTTCCGTTGGTCGACTTCTTTCAATATCGCCGTGAACAAAAACCGGGTAACCGATACCTATTACCAAGCGGTGGATGAATTATCATCCATTTCAAGAAATAATTCTTCTCAGGCCTATTTTGTCAAAGGCCAGCCGACAGAAGCCTGGTACGGTTATAAATTTGCAGGTGTAGACCCCGCAACAGGCCATACACTGGCTTATATCGATGCCAAAGACTCAGGAAATCCGATGGGACATCTCATAGCAGACGGCCGTTATGTGATCGATATGGATTCAGAGTTTTCAACCAAAGCCGTCAGTTTTCTGGGAGAAGCCTATCCTCCTATTTCCGGAGGCTTCGGCACTCAGTTCAACCTGGGACGTTTTAGCTTGTCTGCCCAGTTTTCTTTTATGGCCGGGCATAAGATCAAATCTTTCGAGTCTTCCCACGGCGTGCAATTGAGTGCAGCCAAATACAATCAGCTGGCCCAGGAATTGTACCGTTGGAGAAAAGTAGGAGATATTACCAATATTCCTGCTTATACAGTTAATAGTAATGCATCTTCCAATTATTTCTTCTCTTCACAGGTAGAAAGCGGAAATTATCTTAAATGTAATAACATATCCTTGGGCTACAATATGGATCCGGAAATATGCAAGAAATTGTGCCTGACCCGGATGAGAATAAACTTTAACATTCAGAACGTGTTTACTTCAACCAAATACAGGGGCTTAGACCCTGAAAATATGGGTGCTTTCGGCTATCCGAGTGCCAGAAGTTATGTTTTGAGTTTGAATATTGGAATTTAATACGAAGAATTATGAAACGATTGATATTAATGTTATCAACAGCAGTTTGCCTGCTGAGTAGTTGCCAGAATTATCTGGACTTGAAACCTAAAAATCAGACCGTTGTCGGTACTTTGGAAGATGTAAAATTGATGATGTCGTCTTATCTGTTTTCATTGACGTCTTCAAATTCTTATCCTATTTATTTCAATGGAGTCGCCATGCGTTTTCCCTATAACCGGGATGCAATAGCCAGTTTTACGATGTATTCCGATGATCTGGATATGAGAAGAGCAATAGAAAATAGCTATGGGAGGAAATACGAGAAAGAATATTATGAATCTACGGATTGGAAAAGTAGTATTTTCAGTGAAACCATCTGGAATAATTTCTACCTGCATATCGGCTATATGAATTCGGTCATGAAAAGCCTGGGTGAGTTATTAGGGACCTATGAGCAAAGCGATTTTGAAAAAATAAAAGGAGAAGCTTTAACGATCCGGGCTTTTTATATTTTTAAGTTATTACAGCTTTTTGCCCTTTATGATAATAATGAACTGGGTATTCCTTTGAATCTGGACCCGGAAGTGATCGCCGGTACGAAACGTTTGTCCCAGCAAGAGGTATACAAACAGATTATCGGTGATCTGACCGAAGCGTTGAATTATGAAACGGCGAATGATACCTGGAATGTTTTCTATAACAAAGACATTATCCATGCTTTGCTGGCACAGGTATATACTTTTAAAGCAGAATCGGCAGCAAAAGAAGAAAAGGACTGGGAAGAAGCCGAAAAGCATTCGGACTATATCGTGCAGCGGTACCAGCTGGCTCAGACAGCCGATGAATTGAAAAGTGTGATACGTCCCGGAGTTGCAGGAGTCATTAAGAATCCGCATTGTTTACTGACTTTGGGATGGGATGTTACCCCCAGAGGTAACAGCTATGCCTTCTGGGGCATACCGCAATATGGTACCGGCCAGGTAGTCGCACCGGATTTATTGGAAACCTATACTCCCGGAGATTATCGTCCCGACCTGTATTTCTATGTATCTGAAGAGGACGGGGTAATGTATCAGAAATTCGAATATGTCACCTGGACTTTATCCGATTATATCACTTTATTCCGGGTAGCCGATATGTATCTGATCTGTGCCGAGGCCAATACCCGCTTAAACCGGCCGAAAGGCAAAGAATTGCTGGAGACGTTCAAAAAATCCAGAATTACCGGTTTTACGACTTACAATGGCAACGATGTGCTGGATGAAATCATCAGAGAACGCCGGAAGGAATTTTGCGGAGAATACGATATGCGCTGGCTGGATATGAAACGGCTGAACATGGCGGTTAGCCGCGAGGGAATAGATGAAAAATCACAACAGGTGAAAACTTACAAACTAGGAAGCAACGATTATCGGTATGCGTTGAAAATTCCGATCGAAAGTGAGTTGGTGTACAATAAGATCCCTCAGAACCCGGGTTGGAATTAAATCATGTGTCTAATTAAATTTGAACGATATGAAATTCAAGAATATATTCTTTTCGCTTTTAGGAGGAATGCTGATCGGAGCATGTACGCCGGATGATGCCGATGTATATTTGAATCCGGTTAAACCGGCCGATATTAAAATCCTCGAATTGATGGCCGATCACGAAACTTTATTACCTGACGGTGAGGCAGAAATGAATTTCCGGATTATGGCTTACGGAATAAAAGAAATCAAGGTGATGAAAAAGTATGAAACCAGCGACAGCCTTTCCTATACAGAAGTACTGGATACGCTGGTTTATCAAATCCCCGGCGATGAATTACCGGCAGGTTATCTGGCCGTGTATGATGAAAAAGGTAATAAAGTCGAGAACAACGTTTTTTCCACTACCCGTACAGACTGGGATGTGTTGCGTTTTTATGCTCAAGGGGGAGATTTAAAGAGTAATGTTTTGGAAATAAAACGCCGGGATTTACCTGATCCAAACGAATACCAGGAGATTGTATATCCGGTGATTTTCCATTTACTGGTGCCTCCGGCAAATGCCCGGCCTTCCTATTCTATCTCTGTAGAAAAGTTACAGGAAAAATTAGACCGGGTGAACAATATTTTTAATGGCTTGATTTCTAAAAATCCCAACGGAGGAAACGCAAAGATCGTTTTCAAACTGGCGGAGTACGACCAAAATGGAAATTTACTGGCAGAGAAAGGGAAAGAGGTCATCAACTTGTCTTCGGACATGAACCAAACCGCCTACGAGCAATACATCAATACCCCCGGCAGGATTTGGGATCCGAACCGTTATCTGAATATCTTTGTGGCAAAATATTCGGACAATTGGACGTCGACAGGGGCTTCTACTTACATAGCGGTACCTCCGACCGTCATTCAGAAAGGTCAGGAAGCGATTCCGGGAATTACAGCTAAGGAAGTCGAAGATTTTACCGCTGCCGATGTGACGAAGTACAAAGATGTAGCCATCTTGTTGAACTACGAAGGGGTATTGAATGTCAATTCGATGGAGAAAAATGATGCAACGGAATTGGCTACTATTTTCGGTTATTATCTGGGACTGAAGACAATGCAGTATTCTGAAAGGTATAACTGGGAAACCGGAGAAGATGAAAATAATCTGATCGACGGAGATACAGACTTTTGTCCGGATACTTATTTCTATGACCCACTTAATAACTTCACGATTTTCAAAACGGAAAAAGCAGAAGGGAAACGCTATACTTCTTTCAATATAATGGAAGGAAACAGTCGTAAAAACTCCATTACGGTCGATCAGGCCCGGAGAATGAGAATGGTGACCGATCGTTGTCCCTCCCGTTGGAGTTACAAATCCAACTGGGCATTCAATGGGAAACACGATTAGCTATAAAAAGGTTGTCTCTGCAAAGGGACAACCTTCTTTTATCGCCTATCAGACGTTATTTCGTTTAACAATACTACTTTATATTCACCTCAATGGCTGCCGGATATATTCTTGCCGGATCATAAAAAGTGGCACAACTATTTACCATATGTTCGAGTCCAGGCTTTACTTTTCCCTGAAATGCTTTTTTACCATTGACAATCAGAGTGATTTTCTTATTCAGATCGACTAGTTCCGGACATAAATAAATCACGACCTTTCCCTTGGTTGCCGGCCGATAATCTTTTTCGAATTTCAGCTCTATTCCCCAATTAGGGTCGGTCTCGACCGTTTTATAAGTAACCAGATCGACTTTCAATGAGATTTCGTTTTCTTTTATCGCCAATTCATAATAAGTTCGGGAAGAATAGTCATCATTCGAACGTTCTTTAACGGCCAGATTATAAAATCCCTTCCGGTACATCCCGTCCATCTCGAAATTTTCCCAATTTACATTTTTAGGATAAGGGTTGCGGGTATATTGTTTCAACCAGGGAGTCGTAAGCGTATAATCGATAGCATGTCCTCTCCCTGGAATCAGTTCTATCCGATGGATATAATCTTCCGGATACAATTTCTTTAATCTTTCAAATTCATTTTTAGTATATGTTGTCAGTTTATTCCGGTAGAAACCGGCATCTGCGGCTCCGGTCAGAAAAGAAAAGGCAATATTCCGGCAGTTTTCGACAGGTGCATTTTTCAAAGGTTCTCCCCCGGCCATAGGTCCTGCTCCGGCCAGATAATCGGCATAATAAGAGGCGAGACGCTGGCTACCGTATCCCCCTTCGGATATACCGAAAAAATAGACTTTATCGGGGTTGATATTTCCGGAAACAAAAGCCAGGCGTAACAACTTTTCCCAGGCAAACTGTTTTGATTTTTGCCACCAGCGGTAATAATTACCCATATTGGGAATCTGGGGTATAAAATAGGCCGAAGGAACATCGTCGAATTTTTGGCAAAGTAAGATCCCGGTTGCCCACTCCTGGCCCTTATCACCGGAACCATGCATATAGAGGTAAAGCGGGTATCCCCCTTCAGGCCCGGGCTCTCCCTTACATCCCCAATAATAGGGCATAACAGCATGCGGTTCGAGCTCTGCCGGTAAATCCCAATTACCGGAGTTTTCCTGCTCCAATTTACCGAGTCCGATCAATTTTTGCTCGTCAAACCGATTGTTCGCTTCTACCCACGCATCCCAAACCAACTGGCGCTGACGGGCAATATCGGCCAAAGATACCGGCTTATTGTCTTGATATAAGGTTTCATCACCCGACAGGTAATTTAAAAAGAAACGAACCATTTTCTCTTTCAACGCTTTATTTTCGCCGGCAACAGCTTCGTTTTCATTTCCGGAACCGACGGCCAGAGCCGGACAAGCATACGATAATATCGGAAGTACTAAAAAGCAAAAAATTTTTAAATAGTGGGCAGTAGTTTTCATTTTATTCAGACCAGAAAATTTATAAATAGAAAAGAGGCATCACAAACGACACCTCTTTCCGAAATCTAACCACTCCTGAAAGGGTGTGAAGACAAAATTTATTGAATGACATTCAATTTTTTACCGATTTTGATAAAGGCTGCGATTGCACGATCGAGTTGTTCACGGGTATGGGCAGCCGACAACTGGATACGGATACGTGCCTGTCCTTTCGGAACGACCGGATAATAGAAACCGGTAACGTAAATATGTTCTTTCTGCAGCTCGGCAGCAAACTGCTGTGACAATACGGCATCATAAAGCATCAGTGCAGCGATAGCCGATTCAGAAGGTTTGATATCGAATCCGGCCTCTTTCAGTTTACCCCGGAAATATTCGGCATTGCTCATCACACGGTCACGCAATTCGGTACTTTCCGTCAACATATCGAATACAGCGATAGAAGCCCCGCAAATAGCCGGAGACAGAGAGTTGGAGAACAGGTAAGGTCTGGACCGCTGACGTAACATTTCAATCACTTCTTTTTTACCTGTCGTATAGCCTCCCATAGCTCCTCCCAGTGCTTTTCCCAGCGTACCGGTGAAAATGTCGATACGATCCATCACGCCGTTGTATTCGGCAGAACCACGACCTGTTTTACCGATAAAGCCGGCAGCATGGCTATCGTCTACCATGACGAGGGCATTGTATTTTTCTGCCAGATCACAGATTTCTTTCAATCGGGCAATATCGCCGTCCATAGAGAATACTCCGTCGGTAACGATAATCCGGAAACGCTGAGCCTGAGAAATTTTGAGCTGTTCTTCCAGATCTTCCATATTGGCATGTTTGTATCTGTAACGAACCGCTTTACATAAACGAACACCGTCGATGATAGAAGCATGATTCAACTCATCGGAGATGATAGCGTCTTCCTGACCGAACAAAGGTTCGAAAACACCTCCGTTGGCATCGAAACAAGCAGCATATAAAATAGTATCTTCGGTCCCGAAGAATTTAGAGATTTTAGCTTCCAGCTCTTTGTGAATATCCTGGGTACCGCAAATGAAACGAACAGACGACATGCCGTATCCCCGGGCATCCAATGCTTTCTTGGCTCCTTCGATTACTCGCGGATGGGAAGAAAGACCCAAATAGTTGTTCGCACAAAAGTTCAATACGGTTTCGCCCGTAGTCAGTTTGATTTCTGCATCCTGAGGTGTTGCGATCAGGCGCTCGGTTTTATATAAACCGGCATCTTTTATAGACTGAATTTCAGCCTTTAAGAAATCTTGAAATTTTCCGTACATAGCAGTAAAGATTATTTATATAATTTCTTCAAACTTAGAAAATATTTCAGGAAATCCCATAAAAATATCACTTAAAGATTTTTTAAAGTTACAATCCGAACCCCAATCCCCCGATTTTCTAAGAATTCGTTAGTTTCGAAAGATGCCGGTAAATATTATTTTTTACTGAGTTTTTTCAATATCGGCTCGATGATCTCTTTTTGTGAAGGACGGGGAGCATCGGCCGAAATGATATTGAAGTGTTCGTCGATCAACAAGAAACGCGGAATGCCCGTAATATCCCAACCGGATTTAGTGCGGGAATCCTGACAGTTCAGTTCGTTGACAGCGCCATGACTACCCCGCCCGATAAAGTTTTTCCAGGCTTTCTCACTTTCATCCACCGAGATGCCGATAAACTGTACATTCGGGTATTTACTGCTCAATTCATTGAAATAGGGCATTTCTCCCATACAAGGGCCACACCAGGTCGCCCAAAAATCGACATACATCGGTTTACCTTTATAATCACTCAGTTTTCCTTTCTTACCCTCGGAAGTCACAAGATCGAGATCGATAGCCGGACGTCCTTCCATCAACTTCGCCCGGCGCTCCAAACGCCCCAGATAAGCTTCGCTGAAATCTTTATATTTCAGTTTACCGGCAAAATCTTTCAATTCCCGGTATTTTTCCGGCGTCAGTTCCCCTTCCAGTTCTTCTCCTTTTTCCAGTACTTCGACCAGTTCTGCCAAGCGGGCGGACTTCGGATAATCGAAAACTTTCAAGTTATAGCAACTGACCAGGACATCTCTCACAACGGCCACATCCAGATAATCGTCCGAACCGGCAATTTCCTGCAGAATCGGGTTCATATCCCCTTGTATAGAAGTGTAAAATTTCCCAAGTACCTGTTTGAATTCTTCCTCCGACTTACAATCGCTCAACATCGCGTCCGAATAACCGGCAAAAGACATATAGCTATTCGCCACATCAGCTTTAATCCGTTCTTTTTCGAGCAGCTTAAATTCTTTACTGACATTTTTCAACTCCTCCAACTCTTTCATACGCAGGGCAGCTAAACTATCCACCGTTTTTTAGTCGCTTCAAAAGTCGGTCTCAGATTTCTTCCGGCCGAAAGAAAGGACCCTGCTTTCGGAAACAAGCGTCCTTTCAGATAGGTATTGGCTTCCATACCTTTCCCCTCGAATGTACTTTGCGGCTGGGAAGTACCCAAATATACTTTCAGTTCATCTCCGGGAGTCAGATACAAGGTATTTCGTCCGATACGGAAATAAGCAGGTTTGCTCAAAGGCAACACCAAATCGAAATTTCCATCTGCGTCCACGGGTATTTTTATCACTCCGGCATCCGAAATCTCGCCGGCAGCTCCATCCGGAGCCATATTCACTTCTGCCGCTTTAAATTCTTTCAACGAACCATACAAATGCACCGTGTTATTTTTTTCCCCATACACGAGCAGCCCCCACATACAGAGACAAACGATCAAAATACTTTTCATTATTTTCAATTTTATCCTTATTCCTGAAACAATTTCGCTAATTTTTCATTCAACCATCCTCCACGGGCATTGGTACTGACTACCCGGCCTTCGGCATCGACCAAAACACAGGAAGGCACACCATTGGTTCCGAAGAGTTTCATACATTCCTTGTCATAACTCTTCCCGTTCGCCCCGCAAACCTGTGTCCAAGCCATTCCTTCTTCCTTTACCGCCTTCAGCCAGGCATCCGTGTCGTCGTCTATCGAAATACTGACCATATCGAATCCCTTTCCATGGTAACGTTCATAGGTCTCTTTCAAATGGGGGATATCTGCCCGGCAAGGGCCACACCAGGATGCCCATAATTCCACCAAAGTATAATGACCTTTGCGTAATATCCCGGACAATTTCACCTTTTTCAAACCGGTGGTCAATACCTCGAAATCAGGCAATACATCTCCAACGTATAAAGGCTGGCCCAGGACAGCCTTCTCCAGCTTCTGTCCTTCCGGGGTTTTCCGAAACTCTTCCGGGAAAAGTCCGGCAACCTCCCGGGCAACCCGTCTTTCATGTGCCCGTACATTCAACCCTTTAGCCACATATACGGCTACCGGAGAGGAAATATGCCGACGAATAAAACCGACCCCGGTATAAAAGATACTGTCGCGTACGGCATCCATTTCCCGGACACAGCGAAATACGTCTTCTTCCGTTCCTTTTTTATAATAATACACATGCCGGTAAGCATCGAACAAACTATCGTTCTGCAAAACAAACGGAGTCACCCGTCGCTTATAAGCCATATACAGATCATGAGATTCCGACCCTTTCACCTGTAAACCGGCAGGAAGTTCTTTTTGCAGCTTCGAAGGCATTTCAGCAAAAGGTAAAGTGACCTGAATAGCAGCATTCTCAACATAAACCGGAATATTCAGAATTTTATCCCACCCAAAAACCCGTTGTGAGGGATCTTTAAAATAAGTAATACAACGCAATTCCGGACCGTCAACTTTCCCTTTGAACTCAAACCGTCCGTTTTTTAACCGGGTACTATCGTAATAATGAGTTTGTCCGGTATTTGTCAGAAATACCCAATGATCATCCGGAGCTCCCTTCAATTCACCCTTCAGTACAAAGCCTTCCGGCTTGCCGGTACAAGCTCCTAACATCAATAAACCAGCTAGTATAATAAATACCTTCATACGCTCTATTTTTAAATAAATACAAAATCAGTAATTTCCCCAAAATCAGTATACACTTGCTTGGCCGGATAATGCTCACTATCCCCACCGACACTTCCGGTAGACGATAAATTCAGAATGACAAAATCTCCTTTACCGTTTCCCATATCGAAACCGATACCCAAACTATATTGCACATCAAATTCATAAGCATCGAAAGCATTACTGCTGGAAAGATAGCGCTTAGCGAATTTCATCTTCACCGCCTTACCTCCGGCATGGGTATAAATAGCTGTCGCCTTTCCTCCTGCCTGCTTGAAATCCAAACGATAAACCGTATTGCCGGAAGCATAAAAAAGAAGCCCACTGTACGGAGGGGTAGAGGCAAACACTGCACTCTCGTCCAAACCTTGGGGGATATTTATGGTATAATAGCCATTAAACGAAGCATTGTCCGAATAATTAAATCCTCTCGGATTGAACTCATAGACGAAACATCTGGTATCGTTTTTCGCCAAAGCATAGGCATACACACTGGTCCAGGCAGAAGCATACTGATAACCGGTTCCCAAATACAAGACTTTCTGGTCTTCAGGCAGTTTATTGGGATTTACAGCCGACACATTTCCATCCCGGGTCGGTATAGCCTTGATCAGATTCGTATTTTCCTCGCTTTCACTAAAATACAAGGGATCGTATTTCTTTACACCCAACCCGTCACTCGTATTATAATAGAAAGCGAAACGATGTCCTGCTTCATCGTACAACAGCGCATTATTACTGATTTTAGAAGCAAGCGTGATATTTACCTCTCCTTCCAGATCAGCAGCCGACTCATAAATTTTCCCGGCACGGGGCGACTGATAAAGCATGCCGCCGGACAGCAACAAAGCACTGGCAGTGCCATCACCATCTGCTAAAGTGATATGCTGAAAATCAAAACTATTCTGAGCTAACGGAGCTACCATCCGCGTCAGGCTGTCTTTCTTTTCAAAATGTTTCCACTGGCAATACACGCCCGATTCTACCGGATCATCCGTAATGACGGTAAACATATTCCAGCCCGATCCTGTACCATAATACTTGCAGGAAGTCGTATACGACATCAAAGCCTGCGGTTTTCCGGTAAATCTTTTTCCGGTTTCTTCATAATAAGCATCTTCCTGTACGACGATGTCTCCCCCGATATATTCGACAGAACCTAATTCAGTCTGTCCGTTTTTACGGTGTAATATCATCCACGAACCGACATAAGGTTTGATCAATTCGATGGTCGTATTGACCGGATATTCTATATCCGTTATTCTATCGTATACATTCAAACGAAAATAATGGGCATAGGCCAGATTTTTAGCCTCAGGATCGATATGAAAATTTAAATTCTGTTCCAATCCAACCGTGTCGAACTTGCCATGTCCGTAAAAATTATGATTGGTTGTCGAATGCAGCCACGTATATTCCAGATTATCCTCATTTTCTTGTAAGGACTGAGACAATTGCGGTATAATTGTAACCGTCGTATCTTTATCCAGACGCACCGAATATACTTTATTCAAAGAGACATCCAGTGTATTTACCTCCTGATAAGTATAATTTCCCTTATCATCGTAGCACGAAGCCACGAGTAATCCTAATATAAAATAGATCAATCTTTTCATACTGTTCAAATTTTAAAGTAATTCCGAAATATCCGGGATCTCGATCCATTCTCCGGTGTTCTCATCAATCAAAGGCCGGTTGGCCGGATCCGCCTTATAAGCTTCTAAATCCGTATAAAATCCGTTCGACAAGAGTATATCGTAAAACTGATTGGTCATCATCCATTCATTCAGGGAAGTCCCTCCGTATTTTGTAATCAGATACCGGGCTTTCGTCTCACTATAATCGCCGAAATACATGGCATAGTAACCGTCCCATTCTTCCTCATTGGATCCCCATAAACCGAGATTTACCGTATCTTCGGCTTTTAATCTGAAAAATTGTCTTTCTAAAGTACCCGCTTCAAAATCAGATTGGGCATAATCGAAAGTCAGATTAGCCGAATATGTAGCATTACGTGTTGCCGGACGTTTTAAAAGTATTTTTTATTAACGGTTTAACACAACCGTTTGAAGAATAAACATTTAACGGAGTATCTGAAAAGTAATGGTAACGACTTGGCAACCGTACGATTTTCAGCGTTTTGCTATGTTTTACTGTCAAATAACTCTTTATGCAAAAGTAGTCAAAATCCTTGAACAGGCAAAGAGATTAACTCCTTTTAGTCGTAATTGGTTCTATTTAGTCGTAAATAGTCGTAATTCTCTTGGTTTAGTCAAAAACACAGGTATAACAACTACTCCATATACCATATTCGGCCTTTCAAAATGATTATACCAACTTCTTTCATTTCTACAAGAATATTTCCGACCATTCGTTCCTGTTGTTCAATAGTCTTGGTTTTAGGAAGCACATCTTTGAGATAATCAAATATAGCATCGCGTTTGGCTCCAGCAGAACCAGCATTTTGAAGATACTGCAAAATCATTTGTTGGAGTTTTGCTTTATCCAAACCTCTGTTGCGGGTATAATCCGGCAACTGCTTTGTTTTTTTAGCAAGATCCAATGATATGCTATACTCGGATGTATCCCCCTCTAATAGTCCTCTGTTCAATAAAGCGAGTACATTCTCCTCGGAAATGCGATGTCCTTTCTGCACCGCATCCAAAAGGATACAATCTTCTAATGTCAATGTATCGTTATCCTTGAGCAACTGAGTATATTTTTCATTGATGGTATTTCCATATATCGTTACGCCAACCTCTTTGTTCAACATGTCAATTTCATAGTCAGGCATCGGGAAATGACGACGCCTTTGCTCGTTGAACATCTTCTTGATACCACGACTTACGGTGTCTATCATATTGAAGTTTACCATTGCACGGCAAAGACATTCATTTCGGAAATGCCGTTGCGGACCTTTGGTCTCCAATGCCTTTTGCAAAGTGCCTGGAATGAAACTACCTCCGTTGGCATAATACAGCCATCCGGGATTCTCCACAAAATTGATGCGTTGCTGTAATGTATAATCCTGATGAGCGATTGCATTGTGCAGTGCCTCACGAATGGTGTAGTCATCGTATTGCTTCATTGTCTCAGGAAACAATGTTCCTCCGGGCAATTCTCTCATTGTAAGATTGTGTATCTTACTCAATATCTTATCAACTGTATTTTTTAGTTAAAACCTTCCCTCTATCTTATTCCGTACTCCTCGATCTTACGGTAAAGGGTTGTCAGGCCGATGTGCATCAAACGGGCAGCCTCGGTCTTGTTTCCTCCGGTATATTGCAATACTTTCCGTATATGTGCTTTTTCCACCTGGGCCAGGTCGAATTCAGAGTATCCTTTTCCGCCTTCACTTTCCAAAACCGACTGCTGAATATCGAAGGGCAAATCACTTACGGTCAATACCGCACCGTCGGCAATGATCATACTTCGTTCGATCACATTACGCAATTCCCTGACATTTCCTTTCCAGACATGTTTTTTCAAGGTTCCCAAATATTCAGGTGTAATCTCTTCTATCTTTTTCCCCACACCCGGTCCGAACATTTTCACGAAAGCCCGGACATACAATTCGATATCTTCTATCCGTTCACGCAGAGGAGGGAGTTGAATCCGAAAAACAGACAAGCGGTAATACAAATCTTCACGGAAATGCCCGGCCTCGATCTCTTTCTGAAGGTCTCGGTTCGTAGCGGCTATAATTCTGACATTTACTTTAATAGGACGGGTATCCCCCACTTTTATGAACTCGCCACTTTCCAGTACCCGTAGTAGTTTCGCCTGCAAATCGAAAGCCATTTCACCGATCTCATCCAGAAAGATCGTTCCCTGATCGGCTTCCTCGAACAGTCCTTTCTTTTCCTTCAAAGCCCCGGTAAAGGCCCCCGCTTTATGGCCGAAGATCTCACTCTCGAGCAGTTCTTTGCTAAAAGCCGAACAATTGACCGCCACAAACGCCTTGCCCGCCCGGCTACTATGCTGATGTATGGCCTGAGCAAAGACTTCTTTGCCGGTACCTGTCTCACCGGTCAATAATACAGGTACATCCGTCACAGAAACTTTTCTGGCCAACTCTACAGCCATCCGGATAGGCTTCGATTTCCCGAGAATCGACTCAAAGGAATACTTTTGTCCGACCTGTTTCTCCAATTGTTGCAAACGCCTGGCCATCTCTACTTTTTCCATAGCACGGCTGAGCAAAGGAATAATTTTGTTATTGTCGTCTCCTTTGGTTATATAATCGAATGCACCGTTTTTTATCGCTTGTACTCCATCCGGGATATTCCCATGGGCGGTCAGCAGGATAATCTCGGTCAAAGGTCCGAGCCGCTTCATTTCTGTTATAAGATCGACACCGCTTCCATCCGGTAAGCGGACATCACAGATGATCACATCGGGATTTTGCTGTTCCACTTGTTTCAACCCAGCCTTACAACTGTCGGCCTGAATGACTTCATAACCTTCCAATCCAATAATACGGGCCAATAGTCCCCGTAACTGATTTTCATCATCGATGATTAACACCTTACCCATTATACCCAGAATTAAATCGGTCTACAAACTTTATGAACTTAAATTAATTATACCTACTTCTGTTCGTAAAAGTAAAAAGTAAAAGACAAATGCCCAAAGGTTTGACCGGAAAATCCTAAATTTGCCGCATGGATTCATTGATCGATTTAGGATATTGGGGATTATTTATCGGTTCTTTTCTGGCTTCTACCCTCATTCCGATGAGTGCGGATGTATTACTGGTGGGTATCCTGGCTCTAGGCGGAAATGTATGGGCCTGCCTGGTTATCGCCACAACCGGTAATTGGCTGGGAGGACTCACTTCATACTGGATCGGTTGGCTGGGCCGCTGGGAATGGATCGAACGCTGGCTGAAGGTGAAGGAAGAAAAGCTCCTCCGTCAGAAAAAAAACATAAACCGTTATGGAGTATGGCTGGCCCTGTTTACCTGGCTTCCGCTTATCGGTGACTTATTGGCCGTCGCCCTGGGATTTTACAAAATCAAACCTTATGCCTCGGCCATCTACATGCTAATCGGCCGTTTCGCCCGCTTCCTGCTTTGGACCTGGCTCTACCTGCAATACGGAGAACGATTTTTTTAAACTTTCTCTCTTTACCGCCCCCTCTCACCATTTCCACTATTTTTTTCTGTTCTCTTGCTCTCGCCGTTTTATCTGTCGTCACCGTTTTATCCGTTTCCACCGTCCCAACAACTTTCCTTCCCCCTTTACGTATTTGTAAGAGCACGATCAAACCTCTGCAAATGGGACATGACTTTATCATATTAGCGACCACCGAATTTTGGGAGCATTATGGCTATTTAGGATTGTTTGCCGGTTCGTTTTTGTCTGCACTTTTTATTCCTTTAGGTGCAGACCTATTATATGTAAGTATGTTAGCTATGGGATTCAACCCCTGGCTCTGTCTTTTCGTAGCGACAACCGGTGGTTGGATCGGAGGATTGGTGATTTATGGAGTCGGTTATGCCGGCAATGCCACCCGGATACGGAAATTATTCCATATCAAAGAAGAACAATTGCTGAAACAGAAAAATAAAATCGAAAAATACGGGGGCCTGATGGCACTCCTGGTCTGGATTCCCGTTATCGGCGATATTTCGAATGTAGCACTCGGCTTCTATAAGACGAAACGAACCCATACTTTTATCCTGATGTTTATCGGCAGAATGTGCCGCTTTCTGCTATGGACGCTATTGTTCCTGATCTTTTCAAGCCGTTTTATCAAATTTTTCGATAAACTCTGATTTCCAATCAAAAACTACCGATCAAAGAAGTCAGATTAGAGGTAAATAAGCGAACGGCTATTGCCAACAAGATAATACCGAATAATTTACGCATTACGTACACTCCGCTTTTACCGAACAGACGTTCTACATAATACACATAGCGCAATACCAGATACACCAATGCCATATTCATCGCGACAGCGATGATGATATTGAGAATATTATATTCCGCCCGCAACGACAACAAAGTGGTAAACGAAGCCGCCCCGGCAATCAAAGGAAATACCAGCGGAACGATCGTAGCCGACCCGCAAGGACTATCGTTTTTAAATATCTCGACACCGAAGATCATCTCTACCGCTAAAACCAGCAACACCAAAGCACCGGCAACGGCAAAAGAAGAAATATCGACATTGAATAATCCCAATAATGCCTGCCCGATAAACAAAAAGGCTACTAATATAACAAAAGAAATAATAGCTGCCTTTCCAGCCTCTATTTTCTGATTCTTTTCACGCAAACTAATGATAATCGGAATGGCTCCCAGAATATCGATTACAGCAAACAGTACCATAAAAGCACTGATAATTTCTTTAAAGCTAAAATAAATGTCCATCGTGTGTATTTTTATCAACAAAAGAGCCGTTTTGTTTAAAATAAAACAATCAAACCCTTCGCAGTTAAATTTAAGACAACAAAAATACTACTTTCTAAAGAAAAAACAGGTACTTTTCCGATAAATTTTAATTCCGGATTCCGGGACGGACCTTTCATCCCGCTTTCGGTCCGTTTCTCTTTTTTCTTCCTACAGCAAGTTAATTTTTATCCGCTACAACAGCCTCCATTTCTGCTTTACTCCGGCTATTGGTTACCAGATAGACCCCTCCGAATATCAAAGCGACTGAAATGATTTTCACAAAATTAAAAGTATCCATCCCCCAACACACAGCAACAATACTAGCTACCAAAGGCTGAACATAATTATACATACCGGCAACAGTCGGGCGTAGATTTTTTTGCCCGATGACTATCAACACATAACTAATAAAAGTACTCCCCACCACGATAAATACCAATGCTCCGATTTCAGTGTTTTGTAAACTCTTCCACTCCGTATGGAGCAAATCATTATAAGAGAAGGGTAAAGCACAAATAAAAGCATAGGTAAACATCCATTTCATAATGGTAATCAAGGAATATTTATTCACAAAATTTTTAAACAACACAAAATAAAGAGCATAACTAAATTGTGCCAACAGCACCAATAAATCTCCCCAGATATAATGATTTCCAGCCGCTTTAGCCTCCGAAACCTGATGGCTCCCTAAAATCAGCAACAACGCCCCGGTAGCTCCGACTGCAATCCCCAGTACTTTTTTTCCTGTTATCGGTTCTTTCAAATAAATCGCCGCTAAAACCATGGCGAGCAAAGGCATACTGGTGGTGATGATGGAAGCATCCACCGGAGAAGTCAGTCCTACCCCGAAAATAAAACATCCCTGATTAAAAACAATAGCCAGGAGAGATGCCCCCAACAATTTTAATAAATCTTTAGGAGCCACCCGTTCAGGTTTCTGAAAGAATGAAGCGATCCAAAACAGCACCATAGCCCCCGTAATCCTTAGATCAGTTACAACGAGAGGAGTAACCGCACCTCCTACCATCACAAATTTTGCCACGGGAGACATCAATCCCCACATCACATTAGCCCCCAACATCGAGCTATGGCCTTTCAATTTCATCAGATTCATATCGGAATAAATTAAATACAAAAAAGAACCGACTTCAGTCAGTTCTTTTGAGCGTAGCGCTAAGGGGAATCGAACCCCTGTTTTAAGAATGAGAATCTTACGTCCTAACCCCTAGACGATAGCGCCATTTCGAGTATTTTAAAAAAGCCTGCTTTTGCAGACTTTCCCCAGAGCTGTTAGTGAGATTTGAACTCACGACCTCTTCCTTACCAAGGACAATTCCATCACGCCAGACACCCACTAATATGCTATATAACAACACATTAGTTTCAGAACAAACAATAACAGTTACAAATTGGTAACAAAATTAGTATTTATGCCAATATGTCAGTGCAAATTAAACAAATTAATTATCTAAAAATCTATGTCGCACTTCACCCTATTTATTTCTTAATATAAATTCCCTGAAATGCGATTGGTAAAATTCTCTTCTAAAGAGGGCTTTTCCGACGGTTTTAACTGGTGTCCATAATGCTTGATTTAAATTGAAAACTTTTAATCCAAGATGTATTGTTGAACTCGATTCAGCTTAAAGGTTTATTTTTAAGTGGTATTTATATCTGCTTAAAAATACCTCCACTAAACACGTAGCGTATTACTTTTAGTATACTCCGTTTTAAAGTAAAATAATAATAGATAAACATCACAGCAAAGAAACAAAGTCCACCTAAGGGTATTAGCCAACCCAACAGCATGTAATAATCTATTGTTACAATAGAGAAATCCCAATCATTCTCAGAAACGATATATAAATATACTCCTATCATGTATAATAGGTATGGAATCCAAAACCGTTTAAGTTTTTTACGAGGAAATACCTTGTAATATGTGCAAAATATCAACAGATAAGCAACAATACAAACATCTACGGATAATCTTAGAAGGCTAAATCGAGAAGAAGGAACTAAAGGTGTTACTAATAACCATTGTATTATTATCATTTGTATTAAATTGAATCTCCTAAAAAAAACTTTTAGGGTTCGTTTTCATGTGACGTATCTTAGAGAATGTCTAAGAATAGTTTATTAATGCTATGGTTAATCTTGTTCTTTGATTTCAAGGTCTTCCGGAAGCAATTCAAACGTCCATTCGTGATACGTATATTTCCCCTCTTTCCATTCCCGCTTTTGCCAATACTGCTCATTGAAAAATTGCTTACCGGAATCATTCCGTTGAGATTGAACCCAAGTTCTAAGGAGGACATTATTCGAATCAAAAATTGTTAATGAATCCTCTAAGACAATAGCATCTAAAATCCAATTGAACATATCGGGTGTCTCTTCAAAACTGGAGATCCCAGCTCCATATACAGTAATAGTACTATCATTAGGAACAATATTGTAATTTGGCGAATCGAAATTTTTCAATAGAATAATAGTACTACCGGTACTATTTTTTAAGAACCATTCACATTTATTTCTCGGATCTCTATAATCTGATGGATTACAGGCTATCAAAAATATAAATATACCTACCCAAAATAATTTAAAATCCATACCTGCTGAATTTGGCAATTATTGAATCTTTCTTTGAAGGATATCTTGAAATCATCTTTTGCTTCAAAAGAGCATGTGAAGTGACATCTGAAGACAAACAATCAAAAATCTGTTTTTTGGTTAAAATCTTTTCTGTCATGAGATCATATAATAAATTTGGTTGGAACCATTTACTTTGACCATTTTTGGGTTTTTGTTGATATTTTTCGTAAGTTCGAATATATCCCATCGCATATCCCCACATTTCACCAACTCCACAAAACCTGAATTATTACAACTTGCATCTCCATAAGGGTGGTCATATTTTTTGCCATACGTAATGATATAATTGACATATTTTGCCCAAAAAGCACTTCCCACTTTGTTGAAATGGCTGGCATGGGATAATTCATGATTTACACTTTCATATATATCGTATGTATTATAACCACCTCCTGTTCCAATGACAATATCCGGCAAAGCAAATTTAAGAAGAGTATTTGTATATGTCAATAACCTTCCAGCAGTAATATTGATAAAAAAGTTAGACCATCCTGAATTTGAGCTATAACCGATAGGATGCCATACACGCCGGAGCATTGGAGCACAACTTGCATTGGATTGATGTCTGAAAACCCAGATTCTGGGATTGTGTGGTGGTAGTCCGATACCGTCTTTTTTGGCATTCTGATAATATTCAAAGCCCGCATTGTTCACAGAACACCAATCCCATGCTTTTGCATTAGTTCCGAAAGTCCGGTCATGTCCTCCTTTTGAATGCCATCCCATATTGTAATTGGCCGCTGCAAAAGGTCCCCAATTTCCCCAGATAGTAAAGCCTTGTGAATTGTCAAATACAACTGCATAGTGCGGTCCGATACGGAATTTACTTCCCATGCTATAATAACCGTTTTCATCGGTGAACGCCGTAGACCATTTGACAACGGTATGACAACGTACCTTGACTCCTTTAACAGGAACATCCCTCCTTAAATAGGTATCATACACTTTTAGGGTACCGGTAGGACGTTTCCTTTTCCATGACCGTGTTTCCGGTTCGTTGAACTTGCTTTCAAATTTTTTAATCAATCCTGCATTTTCAAAAGCCTTTTGTTCGAGCAATTCAGCAAAACTCATATCTCCAGCACGTGTTTCAACGCTATCGTCTATTCCGTCATCAATCCATTCATCATCCAAGTCATCTTCATTGGGAATAAAGCATTTTTCCAAAATTTCATATTGTATTGCCGGAAATTCATAATCGGGCTTTACAGTGGTATACAACCAAGTGATTTGTCCTTCCGGAATACTTGGATCATGGTAATATGTACCTTCGACCTCAATATCATAATCCAAAGGATAATCGAATAATTCCAGAAGGGTATCCTTTTGTAACTCCAATAATTCAGTGGAATCTTTAGGTAAAAAACGCACATATAAATCTGTTGTTTCTATCTTGAAATCTCCGGCAGCCCGGGTTTTTATCAAGTCGGCATAAGCCTTTTCCATATTCGCTATCGAATACGGGTTTTCAAGTTTTTCTCCCAAAACCATCATCCCGTCTGTTTCTTTCTGTTCTTTAGGGAAATTGGTTGAATCGTCATTTTCTGCTATAATTTCATTGTCCTGCGAACAGGCAGCAAACAAGAAAATGAATGGAATAAATAAAAGAATTTTTTTCATGACATTAAATTTAGTACCACAAATTATAGAATATGAAACCGGTTTTATTCTATCTTGTAGTCAAAATTATAGCAATTCTTTCGAATTACAGTTTGATCTAAACTTATTCAGTGATGACAAAGTAAATTTGTATTTATCACGTGTATTGAGTCGTCCAAGATCGGATAATTCGTTAATGATTTTTTGAAAGTATTCTTCTACTGTCATTGCGGGTTTCTTTTTTATTCCGATAATATCATCGATCGAATAATTTTTCCCCTGAATTTTATATTCTAACTCCCGTTTTTTAAATTCCTGAATCTGTTTATCCAAAAGATATTGCAAATGTTCCTGATTAGGGATACCATTCTTCAAGCAGTTATTATCGAAATCCCAATAATCGACTTTAATTCGTAAACCAGAAGTAATTTTTCGGACAATGCCATTATGATATAAACGAATTATTATTGCCACCTCATTCTGTTTTGAAATTCTGTCTCTCCGACAAATAGCTGATATTTCCATAAAATAAAGCAAAAACGACTGACAGAGAATAGCCTAAATAATATGGAGGACTATAAAAGTGGGTACAAATTGGTAACAAAACCCACTCTACGCCAAAATCGATATATTTGTATTATATTATATATCAACAAGTTACCAAAACCAAGATTGAAGAACAAAAAAAAGAACCGACTTCAGTCAGTTCTTTTGAGCGTAGCGCTAAGGGGAATCGAACCCCTGTTTTAAGAATGAGAATCTTACGTCCTAACCCCTAGACGATAGCGCCATTTCGAGTATTTTAAAAAAGCCTGCTTTTGCAGACTTTCCCCAGAGCTGTTAGTGAGATTTGAACTCACGACCTCTTCCTTACCAAGGAAGTGCTCTACCCCTGAGCTATAACAGCATTCACTTTTACTTTCGTTCAGGCTACCCTTATTTGAAAGCGGTACAAAGGTAGTGGTTTTACAGTAGAATACAAATTTTTTGTAGTATTTTTTTTAGATTTCGATCAGTTTTTATCAATAATTGAAATAAACTACTGAAAATCAATAATAAAATAAGCAAAGCAGTTTCCGGTATTCGTGTTCGGGTCCCTGAACACGAATACCGGAAACTGCTTTGCTTATCCTCCCTTAGCGTCTCGGAATATCGACCGAAGTTTCTTTTTGACCTTTAAGATGCTCAGAAAAGAAATCCACCAGCCGCCAATAGAAATATTCGTCCATATCTCCGAAACTATGACGTTGCCCCGGAAGAATCAGCATCTCGAAACGCTTATTAGCCCGGATCAAAGCATTCACAACACGGATCGTATTCGCATCATGGACATTATTATCGATATCACCATGTACAAGCATCAAATGACCTTTCAATTGCTTAACAATTTCGGGATTCGTGGCTATTTTATAGACAAAGGTAGTATCTCCTTTTTCCGAAACGACTTCTTTCACACCATGATGTGTCTCGCTCCACCAACGGTTATAAATCCGGTTGTCGTGGTTCCCGGCACAGGATACCGCAGCTTTATAAAAATCGGGATATTGACAAATTGCAGCTGTAGACATAAAGCCACCTCCCGAATGACCGTGTATGCCGACTCTGTCGATATCTATAAACTTATGGCGGGCAGCCAATTGTTCGACGGCTACTTTATGATCGGCCAAAGGATAATCACGCATATTCCCATAACCATAATTATGATACCATTTGGAGCGGGAAGGATGTCCACCCCGCTGTCCTACCGCAATCACAATGAATCCGGCCTGAGCCAAACGATCCGTCCTTACACTCATCCGGGTAAAAGGGTAATATACAGCTTCAACCTGAGGGCCCGGATAAACATAATCGATAATGGGATATACCTTGGTCGAATCGAAATCGTAAGGTTTATACATCACCCCGTATAAATCCGTCACCCCATCGGCAGCCTTGACGACAAAAGGTTCCGGAAACCGATAACCGGCCGCTTTCAATTGCGAAAAATCACTCTCCTGGATAGTCATCACTTTATTCCCCTCCCGGTCTAACAGATCGGCACAAGGAATCGTATTCACCCTCGAATAATTATCCACAACGAAACGGGCATCGTCATCTATTTTTACTTTATGAAAATACTCCCCTTTTGTTATCCGTTTCAGTCCACTCCCATTTACATTCACTTTATACAGCTGTTCATAATACGGATTTTCTCCCTCTTCCTTACCATTCCCCACAAAATAGATCGTCCGTGTAGCTTCATCCACTTTCAGCACCTGCTCCACATGCCAGGGGCCTTTCGTGATCCGGTTTTTAAGATTTCCCTGATCATCGTATAAATATAAATGAGCCCATCCGTCACGTTCACTCCAATGAATCAACTCCTTACCCTTATTCAAGACAGCCAAAGGCCGCGTTTCCTGATAAGTATTCATCCGCTCCTGAATAATCGGCACAATCGAATCCTGCCCGATCGTATAAGAGCAGATATCAATACGATGAAGGTCCCGGCTACTACGAACCAGAAAAAAACGGTCGTTATCTCCCAGCCAAACCGGTGATACATACTCCATGTCCCGCTGTTTCTGTTCTGCAGGTTTATAGGATAAACTCAGATTTTGATTTTTAAACGCCGCTACTTTTATTTCCTTACGAACATTATTCTGCATATCGAATACATAAAGGTGCTCCTCAGGGGCTTCCATCTCTCCAGGCATCTGATATTTATAAGTTTCCAACGTAGGACGTGGCTGAGCGATAGAATTGATCACCCACAATTCCTTTACTGCCCGGTCGTCGGATACCGTTACCGCAAAGTGTCTGGAATCGGGAGACCAACATCCCGATACCCGCCGGCGTTTACCGTTGCAAAGCGTATCGGTATTCAACATACTGTAAGGAATGCCATAACCGAAATCCTTCACTCCGTCTTGTGTCAATTGAATCTCGAGAATCGTACTGTCCTTCTCGTTTTTCCGGGCTTTCTCATAATCTTCCCGACTCATCCGGAAAAGGTTACAATCCTTAGCATATACCACCGTCTGGCCATCGGGAGAAAAATTTCCCCATCCCAATTTTTTCGGTTCCTTTTCCTGTCCTTTCAGATGAGTAAGTTTACGGGAAGGATAATCATAAGAGAAATAAAAGACTTCTTTTTCTCCTTTCTTCTTGTCTTTCTCCTCTTTTTTCGGTTTCACTTCTTGCGAAGATTCCACCTCAAAAGTAAATGTCCGGCCATCTTCTTTTGCCTTGAGATTACGTACCGGCAGATGACGGGCCTCGAAAGGATCATGAACGATCTCTGTCAGCTGAGCAGCCAGTTCATCCCGGTCGAACAGCAGATTTTTGGTACGCGCAGCCGGATCGACCACATACCAAAAAGTTCCTTCACTCGTTTTATACTCGAACCAGAAACGATTTCCTTTCTGAAACCAATGCGGATCGACCAAAGTAGAAAACAACATATTCTTCAGCTTATCTCCGGTAAACTTTTCTGCCTGCAAATATTCAGGTAACCTCTCTTGCGAAAATACCTTACCGGCACAACAGAGGCCGATAAATAAAAAAATAATAATCCGATTTTTTTTCATATAATAACCATTTCAACGTTGTGTACAAAAATACACATTTTTAGGGATTCCGGGACGGGTCTGTCCCGGAATCCCTAAGGAAGTTCCCGAGCAAGATAAGGAGCAGTAACGGAATTTGTGGATTCCAGTAAAGCTGAAGGAGTTCCGGCAAAAAGTTTTTCCCCTCCCATCAGCCCTCCCCCCGGCCCCAATTCGATCACATAATCCGCAGCTTTTAAGACATCCAGGTTATGTTCGATGAGATAGATTGTATTTCCCTGATCGACCATCGTATCGAAAAGCCGGAGAATATGGTGGATATCTTTCACATGGAGCCCGTCGGTGGGTTCGTCTAAAATGAAAACCTTACCTTTACTATCCAGGTATGAAGCCAATTTGACCCGTTGCAGTTCACCTCCGGAAAGGGTAGAGAGGGATTGATTCAAGTGGAGATAACCGAGCCCGACTTGCATCAAAGGCCTGAGTTTTTGTTCTATACTACTACCTTCAAATCGAAGGGAAGCTTTACGTACCGTCAAGTCCATCGTTTCTGCTATATTAAAGCCATCGACCCGATATTGCAGAACTTCCTTCGAATAACGCAAACCTCCGCAGGCCTCACATACCGTCTCGATCGAATCCATAAACGCCATGTCGGAAACAATGACCCCTTTTCCATTACAAAGTGGACATCCCCCCTTTCCGTTAAAAGTAAACATACTCAGGCTAGTTCCACACCGGCGGGTAAAGAGTTTTCGGATATCGTCAGCTACACCGAGATAAGTTGCAGGAGTAGAACGCAAGCTGATCCCGATACTCTTTTGACTGATATAGACCACTTCTTCCGGGTAATTCTCCCGGAAACATTGCATCAGAGAACTTTTTCCCGATCCGGCAACTCCGGCTACAACTGTCAGTATCCCTAAAGGGAATCGGATAGTCAGGTCCTTCAAATTATGCATCCGGGCATGCTCTACGGTAAACCAGGCAGTAGGTTTCCTGAACTGAGCTTTAAGGGGCGTTTTTCCGGCTATCATTTGTCCGGTCAGGGTATTACTCCGGAGGAGGCCCGGATAATCTCCTTCATACAAAATATAGCCTCCTTCAACTCCCGAGCCTGGTCCAAGATCGACAATATGGTCCGCAATTCGGATCAATTCCTTGTGGTGTTCGACCAAAAGTACCGTATTTCCATGGTCCCGGAGTTTTCGAACAGATTCTTTCAAGAGATGGATATCATGGCTATGTAAACCGACACTGGGTTCATCCAGAATATAAAGGATATCGGATAATCCGGAATTAATGTATTTCGCAATTTTACAACGCTGCGCTTCTCCCCCGGACAGAGTTCCCATCCCCCGGTCGAGTGTCAGATATCCCAAGCCGATTTCCAATAAGGCAGTTAAACGGGTTTGTAATACCTGTTTCAGATCTCCAGCCAAAGAATCGGTGACTCCTTCAAGCCAAATAAGCATTTCGGGAATGGGGAGTTGTGTAACCTCTGCAATATTTTTTCCTCTAATCCGACAAGTCAATACGATGGGATTCAACCGGGTACCGCAGCAATCGGGACAGACTCCCATCGTTACCATAGGCTCCAGAAGCTTTTGATGTAACTTTCCTTCTTCTGAATTGATAATACTACGATACATCCGGGTCACCAGACCTTCGTACTTCGCAGTTTTAGGCCAATTGGAAGGAGGATTCTTCAATTTGATTTGAGGAGAATATAAAAACAGTTCCAGTTCTTCCGGTGTATAATCTTTTATTTTCTTATTCAAATCGAATAATCCGGAATGGGCATATCTGATCCAGCGCCATTCACCCGGTTGGAAAGCTGCATAATGAATCACATCCGGGTCATTCAGCGATTTGTCGAAGTCCACCAACTTATGTACATCGAGTTCTCTGACTTCTCCCAGTCCGTCACAACGGGTACATCGGCCTTGAGGGTGATTGAAAGAAAAAGTATCGGAATAGCCGACATGGGGTGAACCGATCCTCGAGAACAACAAACGGAGGAGGGAATAAATATCGGTGTAAGTACCTACTGTCGAACGGGCATTGGCTGTCGGTTTTTTTTGGTCGATTACGATGGCTACCGGCATATTCTCAATCTTATCGACATGAGGCCGACCGTATTTAGGCAGATACTGCTGAACAAAACTAGGAAAGGTTTCATTCAATTCGCGCCGGGAAGTCGCCGCTATCGTATCCAGTACCAACGATGATTTTCCCGATCCCGATACACCGGTAAAAATCGTGATTTTCTTTTTAGGGATTTGTAAGGAAACATGCTTCAAATTGTTTTCATAGGCCCCTTTAATGACGATGTATTCTGTTCCAGCCATAGCTTATTTCGATTAAAGTCCGTAAAGTTCAGTTTATAAAATTCATCGTCCCGATAAATTCAGGACAAATATAGGGCAATCGGTTTGTTTTAAATTCTACCCTCACCCAATATTTAAGTCTGAACTTTTCATTTTGGCCATTGTTTCTGTATCTTTGCCATCATCAGAAGTTTTTTAGTGACCATTTTATGAAGAGAATATTTTTATGTTTGTATTTTTTGCTGACACTAGCAGCAGGATTACAGGCCGAAAATCTGGCAGAGGCAACCTATAATCTAAGGAATGCCTATCGGAGCGATTCTTTGAAAGGCAATGACTGGGGACAGCATTATCCTTATATTGCCGGGGTAGTACAGTTCTACGGATTCGATATATTCGGAACTCAGGAAAGCTTCTGTGATCAATTACAGGATTTAAAGCGAACTTTACCCGAATATGATTATATCGGAGCGAGAGGTGACGATGGAAAAAAAGCGGGCGATACACAGGAAAAAGTCAACACTGCCGGTAACTTTCCGCAAGAAGTGTTTTCGGATAAATATACAGCATATACTCCATCGGATCATTTTCCGGTGATTTAATTGTTAAAGAACAAAAATAAACAAATATGGAATATCATATAGATCCCGTTGATTTTATCGTAGGAAAGACCGGAGGAGAAAACCGGGCGGTACGCAACCTACTCGATTTATTTGCAGAAGGGGCTACGATTCCTTTTATTGCCCGGTACCGTAAAGAGAAAACCGGTAATATGGATGAAGTACGAATCGGGGAAATCAAAACTTTATATACTCAGTTTCAGGAACTCGAAAAAAGGAAAAATGCTGTTTTAGATACGATCCGGGAACAGGAAAAACTGACTCCTGGTTTAGAAAAACAGATCCGGGAATGTCAGGATATCCGGATACTGGAAGATCTCTATCTGCCCTTTAAACCTAAAAAGCAAACCCGGGCAGCGAAGGCCAAAGCGAAGGGATTGGAACCGCTGGCAGCTCTTCTGATGCGGCAGGAAAACGGGGATATTGCGGTCAAGGCAGCCCGTTTCGTAAAAGGTGAGATACAGGACACAGAAGAAGCTTTACAGGGAGCCAGGGATATCATGGCCGAATGGGTAAACGAGAGCGAAGCGGCACGTAACCGGGTTCGCCGTCTGTTGGAACGGGAGGCGGTTATCACGGCCAAAGTAGTGAAAGGCAAAGAGCAGGAAGGTGAAAAATATACCGATTATTTCAATTTCCAGGAAAGTCTGAAACGTTGCCCTTCTCACCGGATATTAGCTATCCGTCGTGGAGAAGCAGAAGGGATTCTCAAAGTTTCTTTAAGCATCGACGAAGAGAACGCCTTAAAGAATTTAGAGCGGATTTTTATAAAAGGAGACAATGAGAGTGCCCGGCAAGTCTGGCTGGCAATGAAAGACGGCTACAAAAGATTGTTGTTTCCGTCCATCGAAGCCGAATATATGACCTTATCCAAACAGAAAGCAGATAGCGAGGCTATCCGGGTCTTTGCAGAAAACTTACGGCAACTGTTACTCGCTTCTCCTTTAGGTAATAAACGGGTATTGGCTATCGATCCGGGATTTCGTACAGGTTGTAAAGTGGTATGCCTGGATGAAACCGGCAAACTGGTTCATAATGAAAATATTTACCCCCACCCTCCCCGCAATGAGTATAAGCAAGCGGCAGCCAAAGTGACGAATATGGTAGCGACCTACGACATTCAGGCCATCGCTATCGGGAACGGTACGGCCGGACGGGAAACAGAAAAATTTATCCAGACATTACGCTTCGACCGGAAGGTACAGGTGTTTGTCGTCAGTGAAAGTGGTGCTTCCGTTTATTCTGCCTCTAAAATTGCCCGGGAAGAATTTCCGGAATACGATGTGACGGTGCGGGGGGCCGTATCGATCGGCAGACGATTGATGGATCCTTTAGCCGAATTGGTCAAAATCGATCCTAAATCGATCGGTGTCGGACAGTATCAGCATGATGTGGATCAAGGCGGACTGAAAGAAGCGTTGGATCGGGTTGTCGAATCGTGTGTGAACAAGGTCGGAGTGAATGTGAATACCGCCAGTAAATATTTGCTGACCTATATTTCCGGTTTAGGACCGGCCTTAGCTGAAAACGTGGTGGCTTATATTCAGGAAAACGGAGCGTTGAAAAGCCGTGAAGAACTGAAAAAAGTGAAACGTATGGGAGCGAAAGCTTTTGAACAAAGTGCCGGCTTTCTGAGGATCGAAGGGGCCGGAAATCCTTTGGATAATTCTGCTGTTCATCCGGAATCGTATTATATCGTTGAAAAAATGGCCCGCGATCTGGGTGTCGGCGTTCATGAACTGATCGGAAACGAAACACTGTGCGGCCGGATAGAACCTCAACGGTATGTGGATGAAAAAACGGGCCTGCTGACCCTGAAAGATATTGTGGCAGAATTGAGAAAACCGGGGAGAGATCCCCAGACAATGGCGAAAGTATTCAGTTTTGCCGAAGGCATTTCAAAAATCGAAGATCTGCAGGTGGGTATGGTAATTCCGGGAATCGTTACCAATATTACCGGTTTCGGAGCTTTTGTCGATGTCGGAGTGAAACAGGACGGTTTGGTACATATTTCAGAAATTGCCGATCGTTATGTAACCGATCCTGCAGCAGAACTGGTACTGAATCAACAAGTGATGGTAAAGGTTGTACAAGTGGAACCCGGGCGTAAACGAATCGGCCTTTCAATACGCCAGGCGCAGAGTAAAGATTAAATTTAAAATCCATAGATTTATGAAAAAACAGTTGTTTTTTATAATCCTGTTGGGAGTAGTAGAATTATTGGCCGGATGCCGCCCCGAAGGGAAGGAACCGGAAACCGGAGTAAGCATCGGGTTGGCCCGGCAACGCAAACAAGATATAAGCAATTTGCAATACCGGCTGAAATTCCGGATTCCTGAAAATAAACAGGAAGAGGTCATCGGGAAAGTACAGATCACACTGAAGCAGGAAAAAGTACAGCCTGTCGTATTGGATTTTCGCGAAGATCCCCACAAAGTGAAACAACTGAAAGTGAATGGACGACCGGATTCGATCCGGATTTCGAATGAACATATTGTAGTAGGGACCGATTACCTGAAAAAAGGAGCGAATGAGATCGAGATCGATTTTATTGCCGGTAATCAATCCCTGAACCGGAACGATGAATTTTTATACACCTTGTTGGTACCCGAACGTGCCCGAACCTTATTTCCTTGTTTCGACCAACCGGACATGAAAGCTGTTTTTACCTTGCAGCTGGATATCCCGGAGCAATGGGTAGCCGTAGCCAATGCAGCCGTCGAGTCCGAAACCCTCCATGAAGGCCGGAAACTGATCGCTTTTCAGCCGACCCAACCCCTGAGTACCTATTTATTTTCTTTTGTAGCCGGGAAATGGCAACAACTGGCAGAAAGCCGGGACGGTAAAACGATAGTCATGTATTACCGGGAAACCGATCCTCAGAAAGTGGCCCAGCATACGATCATTTTCGATCAGGTTTTCGCTTCTCTGAAATGGCTCGAGGACTATACCGGAATCCCCTATCCGTTCGATAAATACGATCTGGTGATTGTACCGGGATTTCAGTTCGGTGGTATGGAACATCCGGGTGCGGTGTTATACAATGATAAACGCATGTTCTTAGGGCCGCATCCGACCATAGAAGAAGAACTGGGACGGATGGAACTGATCGCTCACGAAACGACACATATGTGGTTTGGAGATGCCGTGACAATGGCCTGGTTCGACGATGTGTGGACCAAAGAAGTATTCGCCAATTATTTTGCCTCCCAGATGACCCGGCCGGAGTTTCCGGGAGTCAATCACCTTCTGAACGATTTGCGTAATTTTTATATTCCGGCTTATGCGGAAGACCGTACAGCCGGCTCTACCTCGATAAAACAACCTTTGGAAAACTTAAAGGATGCCGGTTTGATTTACGGACAGATTGTCTATGATAAAGCGCCCATCGTTATGAATATGTTACTGAAACTATTGGGAGAAGAAGCTTTTCAAAAAGGTATCCGGGAATATTTGCAGACTTATTTATATGGGAATGCCACATGGGATAATCTGATTACTATTCTCAATAAGTATACCGATAAGGATCTGGTGGCCTGGAGTAATAGTTGGGTAAATGAAAAAGGGATGCCGGAAATTTCCGTTTCCTGGCACGACCGGACCTTGGTCGTGCGGCAAAAAGATCCCTGGCATAGAGGATTGAGTTGGCCACAAAATATAAGTGTAGCCCTCTATGAGGGAAAAAATGCAGATACACTCCAGTCCTCTGTGCATGAAGTGACTTTGGTATCCGATTCTGCGGTGACCGTTTTTCAGAACCGGTCTGCGGATGAGTCCTGCATTTTTCTGAATCAAAATGGTGAAGCCTATGGCTATTTCGTACTGGATCAGCGGACGATTACCTATGCTTTAGCGCATTTGAATACTTTCGCGAAAGCACCTGAAACCCGTTTGGCTTTATTGATCAATTTGAATGAAAACCGTCTGCACGGCCGTGTAGATGGTTTGGCTTTTGCCCGGATGTTGATCAGTAATTTGAAAACCGAAACCGAACCTTTGATTATTTCTACTTCGATCGCCTATTTGAATGAGATGGCCCTGCACGGACAGATTGCAGGAAGTGAAGAGCTTGAAGAAAGCCTGCTCGGATTAGCACGCAAACCGGGAGGAAAAGGTTGTCAACAGGCTGCTTTCAGGGCTTTGCTCGGAACCTTCCGGCAACCGGCGACGACACAGGAAATTTACCGGATGTGGAAAGAACAGAAATCTTTTACCGGCTTGGCTTTAGGAGAGAGCGATTATACTAAAATGGCTTATGAATTGGCTGTACGTATGCCTGAAAAATATGAGGAAATCAGGGCGACACAGGCGACCCGTATTCAGGACCCCGACCGGAAAAGAGAATTTAACTTTATTGTCCGGGCCGTAGCTCCTGAAACAGAAACGCGGGATTCCCTATTTCGGTCTTTATTGATCGCCGGGAACCGTCGGATAGAACCTTGGGTTACCCAGATCGTCGGATATCTCAACCACCCTCTCCGGCAACAGCAAGCCGTGAAGTACATCAGGCCGGCTTTACAGGAATTACAGGAAGTGCAGCGTACCGGAGATATCTTTTTCCCCAAGAACTGGATTTCAGCTACATTGCGCGGACATAATTCCCCGGAAGCGGCACAAGTAGTCCGGCAATTTCTGGAACAACATCCTGATTATCCCGTTCTGCTGAAAAATAAGATTTTACAAAGTGCCGACCATTTGTACCGATAAAATATTCAGGCATATACGGTGATTTCAATGGTGTCCTTTACTATTTGAAGGGCAATATAAAGAATATTTCCATTTCGTATAAAATCGGAGTAAGTACCAATAACCAGTTGGCTTTCCGGTATACTTACAGAGTCTGGCATTTCATCGGCCAGAAGTTCCCTGCTTTACGTCAAACGGTCAATGATTTCGAATATCATGTGTTTATTGCAGAGGAAAGAGGAGACAAATACCGGAGGATCTCTACCGGGATTACCATCCATGATGCCTTTCGGAAACAGGAGAAATAGGATTTTATAACTGATTTGAAACTAAGCCCCTGAGTTCACGTAAAGGGATAAAACGGATAGGTTATGAATGAAAAAAAGTCATTTTATGTGATCGGTATGAGTTGTGCCGGTTGTGCTGCCAATATTCAACAGGCATTATCCGAACGTAAGGGTGTCATAGAAGCCAGAGTAAATTTCGCCGCTTCAGACGTCATAGTGGAATATAACC
>ERZ832522.137-NODE-137-length-95125-cov-8.336478_pt1 | contig 95125 bp, 114 predicted proteins | sample MGYA00519951_ERZ832522 | MGnify/ENA primary metagenome ERZ832522 (study PRJEB31850, sample SAMEA3708728) | human gut metagenome | biome: human gut; feature: human-associated habitat; material: faeces | place: China | collected 2014 ... | reverse complement strand
TTGGGAGAGCTCGAGAACCTTTTTGCAAGAGAAAAGGTTCTCGAAAACCGATTGCGAGCAGTGAGCAAACTCAAAAATTATCCAGTGGATGATTTTTGACGGCTGGAATCAGCTCCGTTTTCCATCTGCACCGTTGCGTGCAGATGCGCACTGACGTGCGGCAGCCCCGAACAGGGATAGTGCCACTATTGATTTATATTTTGTTGTTTTGTGTCACAGGGGCGTTGCCCCCGTACCTCCATGAGCTTTTTGAAAAAAGCTCAACCAAAAACTTTATTTATTACATACAATTCCCTTTATTTAATACCATTTCATAAAAACAGGAGGTTTTATTATGGACTACAATCCACAGGACGCTATGATTATCAAGCTCGACTATGAACTTCCCGAATATCCAACCTTTGTGGAGGGTATTCGCCGCGCTCCAAGACGAGAATCTCATCTGACCGAGTCCGATAAGGCACTCGCAATCAAAAACGCTCTGCGTTATATCCACCCTGACCATCATGAACAGATGGCAATGGAATTTGCAAAAGAGCTGGATGAGCATGGCCGCATCTACGGCTACCGTTTCCGCCCACAGGGTGAACTGCACGGCAAGCCAATCGACCAGTACAAAGGTAACTGCATCGAAGGTAAAGCTTTCCAGGTTATGATCGACAACAACCTCGACTTTGATGTTGCGCTTTATCCATACGAACTGACCACCTATGGTGAAACCGGTCAGGTTTGTCAGAACTGGATGCAGTACCGCCTGATTAAAAAATATCTGGAAGTTCTGACCGACGACCAGACCCTCGTTATCGAGTCCGGTCACCCACTCGGTCTGTTCAAATCCCACAAGACCTCTCCTCGTGTCATCATTACCAACGGTTTGATGATCGGTATGTTCGATAATCAGCAGGCATTCAACCGTGCTGCCGCTCTGGGCGTTGCAAACTACGGTCAGATGACCGCCGGCGGCTGGATGTACATTGGTCCACAGGGCATTGTACATGGTACCTTCAACACCCTGCTCAATGCTGGCCGTTTGGTTCTGGGCGTTCCGAAGGAAGGCAACCTCGCAGGCAAACTGTACGTTACCTCCGGTTTGGGCGGCATGTCCGGTGCACAGGGTAAAGCTGCTGATATTGCTGGCGCTGCTTCGATCATCGCTGAGGTTGACATTTCCCGTATCATGACCCGTTATACACAGGGTTGGGTAGATAAATACACAGACAGTCTGGAAGAGGCGCTCAGTTGGGCTTTGGAAGCACAGAAAGCAAAAGAGCCTTGCGCAATCGCTTACCACGGCAACGTTGTTGACCTGCTGGAATACCTGCTGGAGAAAAACATCCACGTTGACCTGCTCTCCGACCAGACTTCCTGCCATGTACCATATGACGGCGGTTACTGCCCACAGGGTCTGACCTTTGAACAGCGTACCGAAATGCTGGACAAAGACCCAGAAGGCTTCAAGGAACTTGTAAACAAAACTCTGCGTCATCACTATGAGCTGATCTGCAAGATGCACGAACAGGGAACCTACTTCTTTGACTACGGCAACAGTTTCCTGAAAGCAGTTTATGATGCTGGTGTTCCGGAAATCTGCAAGAACGGCCACGACGAAGTAGACGGCTTCATCTTCCCATCCTATGTTGAAGACATCCTCGGTCCATGCCTGTTCGACTACGGCTATGGTCCATTCCGTTGGTGCTGTCTGTCCGGCAAACCGGAAGACCTCGATGCAACCGATGCTGCTGCAATGGAATGCATCGATCCAAACGCACGTTATCAGGATCGCGACAACTGGATCTGGGTTCGCGACGCTAAAAAGAACAAACTGGTTGTTGGTACCCAGTGCCGTATCCTGTATCAGGACGCTTACGGCAGAACCAAGATTGCGCTCAAATTCAACGAAATGGTTCGTCAGGGCAAGATTGGTCCGGTTATGCTCGGCCGTGACCACCACGATACCTCCGGTACAGACTCCACCTTCCGTGAAACCTCCAACATCAAGGACGGTTCCAACATCATGGCAGATATGGCTGTTCAGTGCTTTGCAGGAAACTGCGCACGCGGCATGAGCCTGGTTGCTCTGCACAACGGCGGCGGTACCGGTATCGGTAAAGCCATCAACGGCGGTTTCGGTATGGTTCTGGATGGTTCTGCACGCGTGGATGAGATCCTGAAAGTTTCGATGATCTGGGACGTTATGAGCGGTGTTGCACGTCGTTCCTGGGCTAGAAATGAGCACTCGATTGAGACCTGCGTTGAATTTAACCAGTCCCATCCAGGTCAGTATCATGTCACCCTGCCTTATATCGCAGATGATGAAATCGTTGCAAAGGCAGTTAAAACCATGACCGGTCATCACGAAGCAAAATAACAGGTGAAAACAAAAGTTTTTGCACGAGCTTTTTACAAAAAGCTCGTGGTGTCCAGAGGCGAAGCCTTTGGTCGCCTTCCGCAGAAGGCGAAAAGCCCGAGTTGAACTTGTTCAACTCTTATCGTCAGGCGTATTTTTGGAAGCTCGAACCCTTTTTACAAGAGAAAAAGGGTTCGAAAGCTGGCGACTAGCACTACCTTCCCCTCGAAAATTATCCGGTGGATGATTTTTGACGACAGAAACTGATTTTTATTTTTCGGTGGATACTACTTGCTGAGCTATATCTGATAGATTCAGCACAGACAGCAGAAAAATCTCCCACTGGGAGGTTTTTCTGGAATGTGTATATCTGCTTGTTTGCTAAGGGGGCTTTTCTCTTGCAAAAGTCCCCTCTTATCCAATCCAAAGGTTGGATTGGATAATTCACCCCCCCCAAGGCGCTTTCACGGCAAGGACATTTCGCTCGTTGCGACGAGCGTCCCAAGGCTCTACCTTTTAAAAAAGGTGGACGAAAATTTTTTAACTTTTTCATTTAATAAGGAGTCTGATTACTATGGCAAGAATTATTGAATGCGTACCAAACTGTTCTGAAGGCAGAAATAAAGAAGTAATCGAATATATCGCTGATGCTGTCCGCAGTGTTCCGGGCGTTGCACTGATGGACTACTCCTCTGATGAAAACCATAACCGCAGCGTGTTCACCATCGTTGGTGACCCTGACCAGATGGCAGAGGCTGCTTTCCGCTTTGCAAAAGCTTGTGTTGAAAAGATCGATATGACCAAACATCACGGTGAACATCCTCGTATGGGCGCAGTTGACGTTATCCCATTCACTCCAGTTAAGGACGTTCCAATGGAAGAATGTATCGAGATTTCCAAAAAAGTAGGTCAGAGAATCTGGGAAGAACTGGGTATGCCGGTCACTCTGTACGAAGAATCCGCTACTGCTCCACACAGAAGAAACCTTGCTGCAATCCGCAAAGGTCAGTTTGAAGCAATGCCGGAAAAACTCAAAGATCCACAGTGGTATCCAGACTACGGCAACCATGAAATCCATCCAACTGCTGGTATCGTTGCAGTCGGCGCACGCTTCCCACTGGTTGCTTTCAACATCAACCTCTCTACCTCCGATGTTGAGATTGCTAACAAGATTGCAAAAACCATCCGTGAATCCTCCGGCGGTATGCGCTGGGTAAAATCCATCGGTGTTATGCTGGAAGAAAGAAACACCGCTCAGGTTTCCATCAATATGACCAACTACACCAAGACTCCAATCTATCGCGTTTATGAAACTGTTCGTTTCGAAGCTGCAAGATACGGCGTACATATCATCGGTTCCGAGCTGATCGGTATTGTTCCAATGGATGCTCTGGTTGAAACCGCTGAATACTATCTGAAACTGGAAAACTTCGACAAAGACAATCAGGTTATGGAGAAACACCTCCTGTAATTTGAAAAAAGGAGGATCTACCATGAAACCTTCCCTGTTGATTTATAATATCGGTATGCTCGCCACCGCCTGCGGCAATTCTGCCCATGGCGGCAAGGCACAGGGCGAAATCCAGATCATCGAAAACGCTTATGTTGCTATCGAAGGGAACAAAATCGTTGCTGTCGGACAGGGTGAAGTTCCTGCTGAGCTGCGCTGTGACGGCTGCAAAACTATCGATGCGAACAATAAACTGGTCACCGCAGGCCTTGTAGACGCGCATACTCACCTTGTCTTTGGCGGCTGGCGTGAACACGAGCTTGCATTGAAGCTGCATGGCGTGCCTTATCTGGACATTCTGGCACAGGGCGGCGGCATTCTCTCCACCGTTCGCAGCACCAGAAAAGCAACCGAAGACGAACTGTTTGACAAAACAGCTAAAGCCCTTGACACCATGCTTTCTTTGGGAACCACAACCTGTGAAGCAAAGAGCGGTTATGGTCTGGACTTTGAAAATGAATTAAAACAGTTAAACGTTGTAAAACGCTTGCAGGAAAGCCAGACAGTCGAGCTTGTTTCCACTTTTATGGCAGCTCATGCACTTCCGGAAGAGTATAAGGATGACCGTGAGGGTTATCTCTCCCTCATCATCAACAAGATGCTTCCTTATGTTGCAGAGCATAAACTGGCTGATTTCTGCGATGTCTTCTGTGAGACCGGCGTGTTTACTGCCGAAGAATCCCGCCGCATCCTCACTGCTGCTCAGAAATATGGACTGGGAGCTAAAATCCATGCGGACGAAATCGACCCAATCGGCGGCTCCGTGCTTGCCGGAGAGATCGGTGCAGTTTCTGCCGAACACCTGATTGTATGCCCGGATGAAGGCATCGAATCGATGGCAAAGGGCGGCACAATTGCCTGTCTGCTGCCGGCAACTTCATTCTATCTGGGTGCAACCTTTGCTCCCGCCAGAAAGATGGTAGAAGCGGGTGTTCCAGTCGCAGTTGCAAGCGACTTTAACCCGGGCTCGACCCCGAACCTTTCCTTACAGCTTGCAATGAACATTGCCTGCTATCGTTACCGCCTGACTCCAGAAGAAGTTCTGACTGCTGCCACCTTAAACGCTGCGGCAGCTATCGGCAAAGCTGACCAGATCGGCACTGTCGAGGTCGGAAAGCAGGCTGACCTGCTGATCTGGGATGCAGACAATTTGAACTTTATCTTCTACCGCTACGGAAACAATCTGGTTCAGACTGTAATTAAAAATGGTAAGGTTGTAAAATAAAAGTTTTACTCAATTTTTTCAAAAAGCAGGCTGAGCCTGCACCCTGTTCGCCTACGGCGCAAAGACGGGTAGTGAGAAGACAAAAACAGAAGTTTTCGTCCACCTTTTTCAAAAGGTGGCGGATTCTAAAGGCAGAGCCTTTAGTCGCTCACCGCAACGAGCGAAACCCCCTAAAAACAAAAATAATATAAAAATCGTGCGGGGCAGAATGCTGTTTCGGTACTGTGGTACGGCAGTACCCTGCCTGTGTAAATACAGGCAGCTGTCTGTTCTGGGCTTTCGCGATGTATCGCTGTACGCACTGACGTGCGCCAGCCCCAGCAAAACACTCTAACCTCTGCCGATTGATCTATTTTGTTGTTTTGTGTCACAGGGGTTTCACCCACAAACTTTTGTGTACGAAAAACAAGTTTTCAACTACCAAAAACTTTTTTATGACCTCCTATCTTTTGAAAGGATGATTTTCCGATGAAACTGACCGAAATGAAAGTTAATGAATTTATCTCTGTCCTTGCTTCGGATGCACCTGCTCCGGGCGGCGGTTCTGCTTCTGCTCTGGCTGGCGCAATGGGCGTTGGTCTTTCCAAAATGGTTGCTGCTCTCACTTTGGGCAAACCAAAATACGCTGAATATGAAGAAAAGGTTCAGCAGATCTTCGATCGCTCTGATAAACTCACCAAGGAGCTGGTAAACGGCATCGACCGCGATACTGAAGCTTTTGATGGTGTATCTGCTGTTTTTGCAATGCCAAAATCCACTGACGAGGAAAAAGCTGCCCGCAAGGAAGCAATGCAAAAAGCCCTCAAGGAAGCTACTCTGGTTCCGTATTCCATTATGGAGCTGTGTCTGGAATCGCTCACTGTAGTTGAAATGGGCTTAGGCTGCACCAACACCAATGCTGCAAGCGATTTGGGTGTTGCATCCCTCAACCTCAAATCCGCTGTACAGGGCGCATGGCTCAATGTTCTGATCAATCTCGGCGGCATCCGCGACGAGGCATTCGTAAACGAATACCGCACCAAAGGCGAGGAAATCCTCCAGAAGGCTCTTCCTCTGGCAGACAAAATCTACAACGAGATTCTGCAGAGCCTCTAAGTTAATCCACACATAAACCAAACAGAGCTTTTCTTTCGGGAAAGGCTCTGTTTTTTACGCTCATATCGCTTCGACCGAATACTTCATTTCCCGCCAGAATTTTGGAGAATTCTAAATTTCTTTTCTTCTGCACGCGGGAAATTGCCAATCCTGCCATATCCTGCCCTTTGCTGTCTGCAATATTTCCCGAGAACAAACGACAAATACCAATCTCCTTATCTTGTAAAGCATATATCTATGATTTATCACATTGTTTCACCCTGCAACAACTACTATAACTCCTGTTTTATTATTATTTTCTGTTGTTTTATTTTCTTTACTTTTCTTTACTTTACTTTTCTTTGTGGTATTGTTTTAAAAGATATGCCGGTTTCTTATTCTTTAACTCTCATTTCTTTTTTGAAAACTGCCATTTTGCTTTTCTTGCAAATCAGGCAGGGATATGATATAGTTCCATTATCAGGTATCAATGAGGTGATTGATTTTGAACTCATCGACCATTGCTGTGGTGCTCATTTTTTTCATGATCATTCTGCCTCTGCTTCATCGGAGAAAGATGCTCATGTTTCAGCAGCAGATTCGATTTACTGGGTCAAAGGAGCGATTACAAATGATGGAACTTGCCAAACGTTTTCTTGGAAAAAACTGCATTATCTATTACTTTGATTCTCAGGCACGCGGCGTGATCACCCAAGTGGATGACGATGCGATCCTGATCCAGACAAAACGCGGCGAAGAATTGTTAAACTTAAATTTCATTACCCGAATTATGGAATATCCGTCTAAAAAATAATATAAAAAAGGCTGTCAGTTTCATACTGACAGCCTTTTGTTTTGACTATTTTACTCTTGTTCTTCCTGAGATTTTACCGGAGCATTTAAAATTTCCATAAACTCTTCGCCGGTAATGGTTTCCTTTTCCAGCAGATAAGAAGCCAGCTCATGAAGTTTTGGCATGTTTTGCAGCAGGATTTCTTTTGCATGGTCATGGCACTGTGCAATCAGGGTACAAACCTCCTGATCGATTTTTGCAGCGGTCTCTTCTGAGCAGGCAAGCGATGCATCCCCACCCAGATACTGATTGTTCACTGTTTCCAATGCCATCATACCGAAATTATCACTCATACCAAGACGGGTAACCATCGCACGGGCAAGCTTGGTTGCCTGTTCGATATCGTTGGATGCACCCGAGGTGATGGAACCGAAGATAACCTCTTCTGCCACCCTTCCGCCGGTATAGGTTGTGATTTTATCAATCGCTTCCTCCTTGCTCATCAGCAAGGTATCCTCTTCCTCTACCTGCATGGTGTAACCCAGTGCACCGGAAGTTCTTGGTACAATGGTGATTTTGTGCACCGGAGCAGAATGTTTCTGCATTGCAGCCACCAGCGCATGTCCGATTTCATGGTATGCCACAATCTTTTTATCCTTCTCCGATACCACAGCACTTTTTCTCTGGTAACCTGCAATAACTGTTTCCACTGCTTCTTCCAGGTCACCCTGTTCAACCTGTGTACGGTTATTTCGTACTGCACGCAGTGCAGCTTCGTTAACGATATTAGCAAGTTCTGCACCGGAAGCACCTGCAGTTGCTCTTGCGATAACAGAATAGTCAATATTTGGAGCCATCTGTTTATCTTTTGCATGAACCCTCAAAATGGCCTCTCTGCCTGCAAGGTCAGGTAATTCAACCGGGATTCTTCGGTCAAATCTGCCCGGACGAAGCAACGCCTTATCCAGAGTCTCCGGACGGTTGGTAGCTGCCAGAATCACAACACCTTTTTTACCATCAAAGCCGTCCATCTCGGTCAGCAGCTGGTTCAAGGTCTGTTCTCGTTCATCGTTTCCACCCATTACACCGCTGTCACGCTTTTTACCAATGGTATCGATCTCATCGATAAACACGATACATGGTGCCTTTTCCTGTGCCTGGCGGAACAGATCTCTGACCCTTGCCGCACCGGCACCAACAAACATCTCTACAAATTCCGAACCAGAAATAGAAAAGAACGGTACGCTCGCTTCACCGGCAACCGCTTTTGCAAGCAAGGTTTTACCGGTTCCTGGAGGGCCTACCAGCAGTGCGCCTTTTGGCATCTGTGCGCCGATTGCCTCATATTTCTTCGGATTGTGCAGAAAGTCAACAATTTCTCCCAGTGCTTCTTTCGCTTCATCCTCACCGGCAACGTCAGCAAAGGTTTTGCCAGTTTGTGCTTCCACATAGACCTTTGCATTGCTCTTGCCAAAGGTCATGGCATTTCCTCCGCCCATCTTCTTTTGTAAAGTTCTGGAAAGCAGCTGCCCTACTCCAACAAACAGCAGAATCGGGAAACCAACACTGATCAGCAGATACAGCAGCGGCGACATTGGCTCCTGGATTTCCTTGCCATAGATGACGTCCGCAGCTTCCAGTTTGTCCACCAGATTCGGGTCACCCATGTTTCCGGTAACATAGATATTCCAGTCTTCCTGATCCTTCAGAATGTACTCAATCTTCTGATCCTGAACCTCTACCTGCTGAATTTGACCTTCATTGAGCTGATTCATGAAGGTACTGTAATCGACCTCACGCTCGGTGCGGCGAAACAGACTTGGGAACAAGAAAGTATTGAGCAGCATAAAAACCAGCAGCGCAATGACGTAATAATAAATCATCGGCTTTTTTGTTTTTGGATTTTTTATATCGTTCATATGTCATCCCACTCCTTTTCTCCAAAACATTTTTATGTATAGATGTATCATAGTGCAAAATTTTACCAAAATCAATCATTCTACCCTTTTCTTTACAAAATGTTCTTTTCATACACAATTTATATTATTACTGACATTTATAAAATCATACACAAAAAGCCCGGAAAACAAGTTTCCGAGCTTTTTGCTTCTGGGAATTCTTCCCAACCCTATCTGACGATGCGATTAGTCGCAGCAGCAGTTGCAGTTACAGCTGCAGCCACAGTTGTTGTTGCAACCGCAGCTATTGCCGCCGCAGCTGTTGTTGGAAGAGCTGCCATTGCAGCCACATCCACAGCCATTGCAGTTAAAGCTGCAGCCGCCACAGCAGAAGATCAGGATGAGAATCAGAATCCACCAGTTATTGTTACCGTACATAAATAAGTACCTCCTAATGATTGATTTCAGACTATACTATGAAGAACGGTGAAAAACGGTTACTGACTTTTTTGGAAGATGCAAAACATTTTTTAACCTGTTTTCGGAATAAATCACCGGTCAAATCCAATATTCTGCTATGTCAGGACAGCGCTCGTGATGTATTTTTCCTGTCATCCTTCTCAAAAGCGTTTTGCAAACGTTTTTTTCCGCTGTTCATTAACAGTATAAGCATCCGCCACAAAAAGTGTGATTCTATTCTGAAACAAAATTTCAAAGGATGGTGACCTTATGTTTCGATTCCGCGGATTTACCCCCCGCGCCAATGATGCAGTCAACCTTGCGCTCTCGCAGGCATGTCTGCTGGGACATACCTATATCGGAAGTGAACATCTTCTCCTCGGTCTGCTGCTGGAAGGCAGCGGCGCCGCCTATCATTGTCTGACACAAAATGGAGTGGAGCCAGAAGCGGTGCTTGACCTGCTGATCAAAACGGTCGGTCGGGGCATCCAGTCTAAGCTCTCTCCTTCCGATATGACCCCACGATGCCGCCGTATTCTGGAACAAAGCATTCTGGAAAGCCGAAAAAACAACTGTGAAACGGTCGGCAGTGAACATATCCTGATGTCCCTGCTTCGGGAAAAGGATTGCTACGCCGTCCGTTTTCTTGCCCAGCTGGGTGCAGATCCTATCATTCTTTATCGCCAGCTTTGTCAGGCAATGGATTTTTCTGGCGACCTCTCCAGTACCCTTCCCCTGGGACAGTCAGAAGGAAGCCAGAGCCTTTCCAGAAAAAAAGAATCTTATCACACCGTCTTGCTAGATAAATTCGGCCGCGACTTGACCGAAAAAGCCAAAAACAAACTGCTCGACCCTGTCATCGGGCGGGAAAACGAAATCGAACGGGTGGTTCGTATTCTGTCCCGTCGAAGCAAAAACAATCCCTGTCTGATTGGGGAGGCTGGTGTCGGAAAGACCGCTATTGCCGAAGGGCTTGCCCAGCGCATCGCCCAAGGAAAGGTTCCGCAGGTCTTACAGAACAAACGGCTGATTGCGCTGGACCTTGTCTCAATGGTAGCGGGGACAAAATACCGCGGAGAATTTGAAGAACGGGTTAAAAATCTGATGGATGAGGCTGCCAAAGCAAAGGATGTTATCCTGTTTATCGATGAAATCCACAACATCATCGGTGCAGGCGCCGCCGAAGGCTCGATTGATGCCGCCAATATCTTAAAACCCCAGCTTTCCCGCGGAGAAATCCAGCTGATGGGCGCAACCACCATTGCAGAATACCGCCGCTATATCGAAAAGGACTCCGCTCTGGAACGCAGATTTCAAAGCGTTCTGGTCGAAGAACCCAGCGAAGAGCAGGCAATCCAGATTCTGCGCGGCATTCTTCCCCGCTATGAACAGCATCACGGCGTACACATCACAGAAGAAGCAATCGGGGCAGCTGTACGTCTTTCCCGCCGCTACTTAAGCGAACGCTTTCTTCCTGACAAAGCCATCGATCTGATGGATGAAGCCTCCGCCAAGGTCGCCCAGCAGGACTGCTGCAAGCCAAACAGCGACTACCGCCGGCTGGATGAAACCTATCGCGACCTAAAAGAAAAAAAGGAGGCGGCAATCCTCCGTCAGGATTTTGAACAGGCTGCTATCCTGCGTGATCAGGAGTCTCAGACTCTGGAAAAACTGACGCTATTTTCCGAACAGCTCCAGCGCCGACAAAGCTGCAAAAAGCGCCCTGTCACCGCCTCAGATATTGCCCAGATCGTTTCGGAAAGCACCGGCATCGAAGTTTCCTCCCTGATGTCTCGCCTGCTTCCCAAATCAGATCAGTCCCGTCGACTGCTCTCTCTGGAAGAAAATCTTTCCAAACGGGTCATTGGACAGCCGGAAGCAGTCAGCGCGGTCTCCCGTGCAATCCGCCGTTCCCGCGTAGGGCTAAACGACCCGCACCGTCCTGCCGCGTCCTTCCTCTTTCTGGGGCCAACTGGCGTAGGAAAAACCGAGCTGTGCAAAGCCCTTGCCGAGGAGCTGTTTGGCTCGGATGAATGCATGATCCGTCTGGATATGTCCGAGTATATGGAAAAGCACTCGGTATCCCGCATGATCGGCTCGCCGCCCGGATATGTCGGCTTTGAGGAAGGCGGCCAGCTCACCGACCGTATCCGCCGCAAGCCATATTCGGTTGTGCTGTTGGATGAAGTGGAAAAGGCACATCCGGATGTACTCAATCTCCTGCTGCAAATTTTGGAAGAAGGCAGCCTCAAAGACTCGCAGGGACGGCGTACAAGCTTTCAAAATGCCGTCATCATCATGACCTCAAACCTTGGTGCGCGTTACTTCTTCGAAAAAGGTCCATTGGGATTTGAGCTGCATCAATCGGAAGATCACTCCCGCCTTTCTTCCAAGACCTCATCTTATGTTATGGAAGAACTGCGCCACCATTTCTCTCCTGAATTTTTAAATCGTATTGATGAGACCATCCTGTTCTATAAACTGGGAGAGAATGAGCTCGACCAGATCTGCCAGAATCTTCTCGATCAGCTTTCTCAGCGCATCGGAGCGCTGGATGTTTCTCTTGAGTGTACTCCTGCTGCCAGAAAACAGCTGTGTGCCAAGGGATACAGCCCACAGTATGGGGCAAGACCGCTGCGCCGCGCTGTCCAGAAGATGATTGAAGACCCTGCTGCCGAGATGATTTTAAGTGGAAAGCTTCTGCCAGACAGTACCCTTGTTTGCGACTTTTCTCCGGACGAACAGGAAATCCATCTGGCATGCAAATAAGGGCAGAAAAAAAGCCGGTTAAAACCGGCTTTTTTGATTCTTATATATCCACCGCATCGGCATCCACCTGTTGCCAGGATTCAAGATCCTGGTGCAGGTCTTTTTTCTCCACAAAGATGTCTTCCTTGCCGACAAAGTCAGCCGGCTTTTCATAAGGAACCGTGACCAGATGAGGATATGGAAATCCAACTCCGTTTGCGTCAAACATCTCTTTGATGGCAAGGCGCATTCCACGCTCCACTTCCCACTGCTTCATCGGCTTCACCTTGCAGATAATTCCGATATCGACACTGGATTCTCCCAGATTGGTAATTCCCTGCACAAAAGGAGGCTCCTCAATAAGCTCTGCATATTCCTGTGCATACTTGTTGACTGCTCGCTCCAAAAGCTCTATGACCTTGCGGGTATCCGACTCATAGGCGGTAGAGACGGTAATGGAAGCCACTGCAGTTCCCTTGTTATAGTTGATGACACGGGTGATAGTTCCGTTTGGAATAATAATCTGGTCGCCTTTAGCAGAACGCAGGTAGGTTACCCGCATTGCGGTCGCTTCCACAGTTCCTTCTACGTCGTCGATCTTGATATAATCCCCGACAGAAAACTGATTTTCAAAAATCATGAACATTCCCGACACTACGTCGCGAACCAGATTCTGGGCGCCAAAACCGATTGCCAAGCTTCCAATTCCCGCAGTGACTAAAAGGTTATTGAGCGGTTTTCCCATTCCCAGAATGCTCAGCACGATCAGAAAAACAAAGAAGTAGATGGCATAACGGGCAACACTTCGGAACAGGGTCATCAGCGTTCGGGTTCGCTTTGCCACCGGTGTATTATTTTGATATTTTTCATTCTGCATGACCTTCGTTGTCACCGATGACACGATTTTCAGCGCAAGTCTTGCAAGCAGAATAATAATCAGAATGGAAAAAAGTGCCCACAGAATATTTCCCCGGTTTTTCAGGATCTTTTCAATCAGCCCATACAGATTCTGTTTAAATTGACCGCTGACTGTAACGACCTCTTCCACCAGATCGGTCTGTGCGACCTCAAGCAATGCTGTTATCATTCATTCTCTCCTTATATCTTCAAAATGTCCAGCATTCTGCTGTCAATCTCCCACATATTATTGTCACTATGCTGTTTTAAAAACAGCTGAAGCAGGCGCTGCGTGCACACTAACATTGGCTGGCGCGCAAATTCTCTCGGGTAGGTCGCCTGCAGTCGAAACAGAAAATCCCGATCCAACGTGCGGTAGTCCTTAAACTGGTGCTGTTCCTTTTTTTCGTAATAACACTCTAACCGCACCAGTTTATCGCGGACAAACTCCATACGGGAAAGAACATACAGAAAGTTTTCCCGCTGAATCTCAAACAAAATTCCCCGCAAAGCATAGATAATCTCAAACTCCCACTCAAGCAAGGTATCGCGGAAGGTCTGCTGGTCCATCCCCTCCAGTTGGGAGTTGTGCATGCGGTTTAAAACCTTTCCGGTCTTATCCGTCAAAATCTTCCACTGCGCCGAACGCACCTGCAGCGCCTCAGTTGGAAGAAGCACGACATCAAACTCAAGGCCGTTGCGTAGAAAGACATACAGAAACATTCCCTGCGGAAGTTCCTTCTGCCGGATATAAAGCGCATCGTTAAACAATTTATCTAGTCTGACCCGAAGCATCGGAACCTGTTCGGGAAGAAAGGTCGATAAAATTAGGTCAATATCCGAATATTCATCCGGAAATTTTTCCACACCCGAACCGACCTGTACAATCCCCTCGATTTCGGGGTAGGTGGAAATCACCGTTGCCGCCTGAATCAACAGCTTTGCCCGCTCTTTTTCGGTATACATAAACTCACCCCATAATCTTGCTCTGAATCCGAACATCCCGTCCAATAAACTCAAACTGTGTATAGCCGCCAAACAGTCTGGATGCCAGTCGGTCCGTATATCGCTTGCTGATATCCGGGAAGGAAAGATTGGTGCTGATAATGGTCGGTCTTCCCTCCAGGAGTCTGGTGTTGATGATATTATAAATCATTGAGGTCACAAACTGGCTTAAGAACTCGGTTCCAAGGTCGTCCAGAATCAACAGATCACATTCCAGCACCAGTGACAGATAGCTTTGTTCCTCTTCCTGATTGGAATAAGAAAATTTCTCTTTTTCCAGCCTTGCCAGCAGATTCTGTGCCGAACCGTAGATGACACCATATCCCTTATTGATAACTTCTCCGGCAATTGCCAGCGAAAGATGGGTCTTGCCAAGTCCGGTGTTGCCCAAAAACAGAAGGCTTGGAGACGCAGTGACATGATGACCGATTCTCTTTTGGGTGTCTGCCGAAAAATTCTGTGCATATTCCATGCAGAACTTTTTGATCTGGCTCATCCTCTGATACGGAATCACCCCATTTGCCAGAGGGTTTGGGCTGTAATAGTCCAGTGAAAAGTTTTCAAAGCGGCAGTCCTGCGGGCGCGTTGCTCCCAGAAAATCAAATGCCGCTTCCCGCAGCAGAGCAAGAAAACACTCACATTTTTTCGAGCCGACATAGCCGCTGTCCTTACATATCTTGCAGGTATGCCCGTCATCCCGATATACCTCCAGTAATCCCGCCGCTGCAAGCAGATCGTCCCGCTGCTTTTGCAGTCCAAGGCTCTGCTGCTTTAACCGTTCGATGATGGTTTCCACCTGATCCGGTGAACCTGCCACTGCCTGAATGGTCTTCATTCCGATCTGAGCAAGCTCCTTATCATATTTTTCTATCTGAGGCAGAAGTGCGTAGATCTCCCGCCGGTGCATCAGCGTCTGTTCGTTTGCCTGCTGGCGCCGTGCTGACAGCACCGCTGACGCCTGCTGATAAATTTCCCTTGGGTAACCCATACACTTCCTCCTTTTAATCTAAAACACAACTCTCAAACTCTCACTATTTGGATGCTTTGCGCAGCTTTAATGAAATTCCCTGGCTTTCTGCCGCCTGCTTGAGAAGCTGCGACGCGGCAGCTGCCTTTTCCCGCAGCGGCTGTTTTAAAATCTGCTCGTCCTGCAGCTGGCAAATCATGTCCTCCAGTCTGCTTTCTTCCAGAAGATTTACCGCAGTGGAGTATAAAGTCTTTTTTCGTCCGTCATTAAATTGTTCGAGCAAAAAGTGCAGTATCTGTTCTTTTCGCTTCTGCTCATCACAATACGCTTTTATGCCGATGGTTCTTGCTTTCTCAATATCTTTTTTCTGATTTTGATGGGTGATAAACGAGTCTGCTTCATCTATATTTTGATATTTGGAACAGGGGTATTCTCTGCACAAAAAGCAGTATTCCACCTTATTGTGTTCTAAGCTGCACCGCGCAATCGCACAAGACTGGTTTCCCTCTCCCTGTCCGCATCCAGGGCAGTATTTGCCCAGATACATCGGACACAGCGCACAGTTTAAACCGCACAGAGAAAACCAACGGTCGTTTCTCTCAAAACCCTTCATCTTCTATCAAAGACCTTTCTGTCCTTCCATACTCAAAAATATTATTCCGGCTTTACCCCACCATACGTAATAAACTGCTGGATCTGGTCAAAATCAATAGAAGATGCCTCTGTTTTTGCCATTGCCTTAGCGCTCTGACGTTCGTTGACTGCGTCCTTTGGATTGGTGATTCCCTTTTCGTGCCAGCTTGTCAGAATCTTGTTAGTGTAAGGAAATGAAACCTTTCCAATCTGGTCGATGGTGCGCTCATAAGCAAGCTTCACCATCGAGATATCAAAATGATACTCCATAAACCAGGTGTCGATATATTTCTGTTCCTGTTTTGTTAGGCTTCTGTCGTGAATACCAAATGCTGCCCGCACCTGTCCCTGTGCGCTGTCCTGCTGCTGGCGGCGGGTCAGATATTCCTCTGCCTGCTCATAAGTATAGATCTGTTCGGACATCATATCAGTAAGCAGCTTTGACAGTGCGCGCACATTTCCTCTGTTTTGTGAGCAACAGTGAGCAGTTGCAAGCAGGATATATTCCGGCGGCAGACCAGCGTAGGTATAAAATGACACCACTGTTTCAATCTCGCTTCGGGTGAGCACCTTGCCCATCTGAACCTGTACGGCATCCACAAGCTGCTGAATGCTGTTGTCATCCTTTGCCAGTGTATGGATCTCATCGATTGCCATGGTCTTTTTCTGTGCGCGAAGTCCCATCGATACCCGCGCATTTTGTTCCTTCGCCGCTACGGAAACCGGCTGCTGCAACACAGGAGAAGATGTCTGCCGGGATGTCGGCTGTGGTGCGGTGTACGCAGTCGTTTGCTGCACCGCTTGCGCGGAGGAATCTCTGTTTAAAATTCCTTCTCCTGCCCAGAAATCCAGAGCCTCCAGCACCTGAGAAACATCCAGAAGCAGCCTGTCTGCCAGATACTGCGGCTGGATGGTTTTCATCTGTGCCTGATGCTGCATCAGATACAACAGTACCCTCAGTGCCTGTCCGGAAGCGATGCACAAAGTCTGCTCCGAAAGTGTCGGAAGCGCAAACACCGATGAAAAGCTCGAATAATTGATGCTGTAGTTCATAAACCCGAATCCCTGCCCTTTTTGATCATAACTTGTTTTTTTATTATACCAAAAAAACGTGCTCTTGTTAAGCACCCGCCAAACTCTCTTTCAAAAATTCCTGTTTTTACCACTTGGGGCAAAATGAAATGGATGATAGACAGAAATCCTCAAGAGGTATATAATAAACACATGGTTTTTGTATTTCCTGTATCTTTTATATAAAGGAGTGACTGTTTTATGATCGGCGACCTGCACTGTCACAGTAAACTTTCCGATGGCTCCACCAGCCTGGAAGATATTGTTTTTTATGCCAAACGGGCAGGACTGGACGTTCTTGCCCTGACCGACCATGACACCATGTCCGGTATCTCCCGAACCGAGATTCTGGGCAAACGCTACGGAATCACCATCCTTCCCGGTGTGGAAATTTCCACCTACGATGAACAAACCGGACGCAGAGTCCATATTCTGTGTTATCTTCCGCAAAAGCCGGACCGCCTGGCAGGTCTGCTTGCCCGCACGCTGGAAGAACGCCGTCGTTCCGGAGAACAGATGATCGAACAGGTAACCCGCTATTTCCCAGTGACTCCGGAGCATATCCTGCGGTATGCCGCGGCAAGCAACTCAATCTATAAGGTACACATCATGCAGGCTCTTCTGGATCTGGGATATGACACCGCTATCTATGGTCCTTTGTATCAGGAACTCTTTTCAGATAAGGGCGGAAAATGCCTGGTTAAAACCGTTTACCCAAAGCTTGATGAGGTTTTGGAAACAGTTCGAAGTGCCAACGGTGTCGCTGTTTTTGCACATCCAAGTGTTTACCGTTCGATGGATCTGGTAAAGCGTCTGGCACCTTCTGGACTGATCGATGGAATCGAAGTATATCATCCGCGCAATACCCCAGAAGACCAGCAGGTTCTCCTGAAGCTGTGTGAGGAAAACAACCTGATTGTTACCGGCGGAACTGATTTTCATGGAAGCTATGCTTCCCGAAAGGCAAATCCGCTGGGAACATGTGTCACAGATGAAGACAACCTGAAAAAGATCTTCCGCCGCGCAAAAGAACTTGAAGAAAGGTGATGAATCTGTTAAAATAGATTCGTTAACATATCTTTTTGCGAAGGGATGATAGACATGTCTTTTGAGTACCATACCGAAGGAACCTGTGCCCGCAACATTATTTTGGAAATGGACGGCGACATCATCAAAAATGTACAGTTCATCGGCGGATGCAACGGTAATCTGAAAGGAATCAGCGCTCTGATTCGCGGACAGAAAGCACAGGACGTCATTGAACGCGTTAAAGGCATTCAGTGCGGACCAAAATCCACATCCTGTCCAGATCAGCTGGCTCATGCACTGGAGGCATATCTCAGCCAGAGATAATCTGACAAAAATCCTGCTTTCACACAAAGCAGAGTTGGGACAGACCCCCAACAGGAGGAAAGGAGTTCTGACATGACACCATTTGTTTTTAGCCAACCGCAGATCGTTTGGACGCTTTGCGTCTTTACTGCATGCAGTTTTCTTTTTCTGCTCAGTGCGTTCTGGTTGTGTCGCAAACAGCCTGCCAGACTCCTTGATTCTCTTTGTCTCTGTCAGCAGACTGCCTGCGACGAGGAAGGGGTTCGCCTGGCCTTTGGCAAATCCAGCTCTGCAAACCTTGACCCTTCGGAAGAAGAAATCGACCGTTATTTTAAGCACAAACGGTCGCACAACATTGAACATGCGCGGCATCTCGGCTCCCTTTTGGGAGAAGATATCCTCTCCTTCCGTCCGGAGCTTGAATATTCTTACCTTACTTCCTGGGAATTAAATCATGTCCGGATGCTGTACCTGTTTGTCACCGAGGACTGTGTCCGCCATTTTATCAAGGATTCCATCCTTCTCAATCTGGTTCTGGCACAGATTAACGATATCCTCTCTCTGCGTCTTCCTGATTTTTATAACTATGGAAATTTCTCACAGTATCGTTCCTACACCGTTTACAAGATGTGTCTGGACGAAAACCGCCATTCCTTCCCGGAAGAAAAAGCGGTACAGATCGGTCGATGCTGGGCAAAAATGATCGGCAAACCGGATGACGAGCATCTTTCTCTGATTGGAAGCAAATTCTACCTCATGATGAAAAGCAGATGCGAACAGCGTCTGCTCAACACCTCATTCACCTGTATTTAATGAAAACCTATCGGCAATTTCCCTTGTTGGAAATTGCCTTTTTCTTTTGGAAAGGAGTTTTATCATGTTGTACCCTATTGGCAGCCATTCCCCATCTCTGCACCCTTCCTGCAAGATAGCACCTACTGCGGTCATTGCCGGGGCAGTCTCTCTTTCATCTGATGTCAGTGTCTGGCATCACGCTGTGCTGCGTGCAGACAAAGACCAAATCCAGATTGGTGCAGGAAGCAACGTTCAGGACAACTGCACCATCCATGTTGATGCTGGATTCCCCTGTATTGTCGGCGAAGGGGTCACAATTGGACATGGCGCGATTCTGCATGGATGCACCATCGGCAACCACTGTACCATCGGCATGGGCTCCATTATCCTCAACGGTGCTGTCATCGGGGATAACTGCATTGTAGGAGCTGGCGCACTCATCACACAAAACATGGTCGTCCCTGACGGTTCGATGGTATTTGGTTCCCCGGCAAAGGTTAGACGACCGCTTACCGAAGAGGAAATTGCTCACATTCGACACAGTGCTGCCGAATATATCGAGTCTGCCAGAGAACAGCTGTAACCGTTCCTGTTTTTCGCTCCCCATTCTGTACAGCATCTTTTGTTCCGCTCACTTTGGGCTGAACGTTTTGAACTGCACATTCAGCGGGCTGCACACTTTAGCGGGCTGCACACTTTAGCGGGCACCCTGCCCGCCCAAAAGCTTATCAGAAACCCGGCTTTTCCTTAACATTTGCCAGAAGCTCTTTTTGTTCTGGATGCTCTGCAAACCAGTTTTGTGCGCCCCGGCATTCCAGCAGCAGCTTTATCTGTCTGCGGTATAATTCTTCACACAGGCTTTGCCAGATCTCATTCTTTTTTTCCTCTGTGGTTTCTTTTTCAAAGCGAAAATCGGTCAGGCGGTAAATTCCCTTCTTGTGGAAGAGAAGTAAAAAACTGCCGATCTTCTCTTCTTCATAAAACGACAGCATCAACCGTCCTCTCTGATTTTCTTCCCTGCAATCCGGCATTTTTCTTCCCCTTCCTGTTTTCCTGTCCTTTTTTATATGATACCTCATTATACCATATTTCTTTGTCGAATCAACAAAGAGTGTTTGTTTAAATGAGCTTTATCAGCCCCAGCACAATCAAAAGAGCCCCTGCCACCCAGCTAATGTCCTGTTCGTGCTTTCTGGAAAAGCGGATTCCCGTTCGACAGCCCAGATGAACGGCAAAAAGATTGATAAGCATTGCAATCAAAAAAATCAGCCAGTGACTGACGTCCAGAATTCCGGCGCCCACACCGGCTGCCAGACCATCCACGCTGAGCGCTGCTGCAAGGCTGATTGCCTCCGGTACAGACAGTAACTGAGAACGGTTAAAGTCCGCCTGAGCAGAATCGACGCAGACCTGCAAAAAGATTTTGAGATTTTTCCGGTAAAAAACCATTCCTTCTTTGTTCTCACAGCATCTCCGGAGCAGTTCCTTGATAACGCCGTCAAACAGACGCACACTTCCCATCATGACCAGAATTACACAGCCAATGACAGCCCCTGTACGCGGCGAAATCCAGTTTCCAATCCATCCACCCAATGAGATTGCAAGCCATAAACTTGCAGAGCAGGTCAGACTGATAGCCAGTACAGACCGAAACGGAACCACGATTTTCTGGGTTCCCAGCGCAACCCCTGCGGTAAAGGTATCCAGACTGAGCGCCAACACCAGAAAAAACGCCTGGAAAATGGAAAAAAGCAAACAATCATCCCCTTAAAAACAGTTCTGTATCCATTGTATGAGACTCAAAAATATCTGGTGAAAACATCAATCTACAAAATTCCATCTTTTTCTAAAAAAATGCTTGACTTTTTCATTCCGCTTTGCTATAATATAAAAGCACTCGCGAGTTGAGTGTACGCAGCGAATAACATCTATGGAAAGATGGCTGAGCTGGTCTAAGGCGCACGACTGGAAATCGTGTGTGCCCTATAAAGGCACCGAGGGTTCGAATCCCTCTCTTTCCGCCAAAAAGAAGTTCCGTTTTGGAACTTCTTTTTTTATTTTAATGAAAAAAGTTGATTGATTCGACATAAAAATCTTGCGAAAAATTCTTACAGTTTATAGGTACACCGTAGTGCGTCCGCACACTAATATGCGGACGCAGCAGAAAGCTTCAAAAGCCCCTATCGTTTCTATTTTGAAGTGCCACAGGAGCGTTGTTCCCATATTCCCACAATCTTTTATTTTCCCTTATACATATAAAATCAAAAGGCAGCTTGTTTCCAAGCTGCCTTTTTTGCATAATTTAAGAATATAACGACTGTCCATCCGGCATTTGTTCTCGTTTGCGCAGGATCTTTCCGATCATAGAAAGGAAGATAATGCTGCTGAAAATACCGCAGAAAATGTCGACAACCGGCTCCGCATAGAATGCTGCGCTTGCTCCCCAGAAAACTGGGAACAAAAGGGTCAGCACCAGGAACAACACTTTTCGGAATACCGAAAGAGAAACCGAAATCTTAACAATTCCCAAGGCGGTAAGTCCGTCCACAAAAGCATATTGGAACGCAAGCGGAATAACGCCAAAGGTAAATACCTTGATTGCCCAAACCGACAGATCGATGTAGGCTGGGTCCTGGGTGAACAGCATAACGAACACGCCCGATATTGTCTGGGAAATGATAAACATAATAAGACAGAATAAAAATGCGATCTTTACGATCTGCTTTTCCCCTTTTTTGATGCGGTCAATATTTTTTGCACCATAGTTAAAGCTCAAGATCGGCTGCGTTCCGCTGGTGATACCGCCGAGCGGGAGGGTTACAATCTGCATATAGCTCTGTACGATCGTTGCACAGGCAATCAGCATGTCGCCCTGTGCCCCACCGTATTTCTGTAAAACGGTGTTGAGTGCAATAATCAGCACACTGTCTCCGGCAATGATAATAAATGGACAGAAGCCAAACGAGAGGACACGGAGCATAACGCGGGAAGAATACCCCTTGAAGCTGATGCGGACATGTGCTCTGTCGCTAAACAAAAACCAGAGAACAAACATACAGGAACATGCCTGAGAGATAACGGTCGCAATCGCCGCACCTTTGACACCCATTCCAAAAACAAAGATGAAAACAGGGTCCAGAATAATGTTCATAATTGCACCGATAATGGTGGTCAACATCGCTTCATTTGCAAAACCCTGACAGGTGATGAACTGATTAAGTCCCGCCGTCAAAATCGCAAAAACAGTTCCCGCAACATAAAAGGTAAGATAACTGTTGGCATATGGGAAGGTCTGTTCACTGGCACCAAAAAACATCAGCATCGGTTCGCGGAAAGCAATTGCCAATGCAGTAAGGATTCCGGACAATACCAGAAGCATTACAAAACAGTTTGCCAGGATATTTTCCGCACCTTCCTGGTCCTCCTCACCCATGCGCATTGCCAGAAGCGGTGCTCCGCCGATTCCGACCAAAAATGCAAAGGAGGAAATCAGCGTTACAATTGGTCCGCAGACTCCTGCTCCCGCCAGAGCAATTTCTCCGACATCCTTGATGTTTCCGATGTACATTCGGTCAACGATACTGTAAAGGACGTTGACAAACTGCGCAAGCATCGACGGAATTGCAAGTCTTTTTACAAGCTGTTTGATGTCATCTTTTCCAAGATCATTTTGTTTTCGAACCATTCTTCTCCTCCTTTAACGGGACAAATATTTTCACGATTTCATCATGACGACATTTTGTCCGCTCTCTTACCGCATATAGTTTACATGAATCGGTATTTGAATGTCAACTATTTTTCCAGAGTAAAAATGAAGCTTGTAAAGATTTGTTAACATTTAAGTAAAAACTATTTTTGCACTACAATAATTCTGTTGAAATAGGTGGAAATACGAAAAAAAGCAGCAGTTTTTAACTGCTGCTTTTTCCTCTGATTCTATTGATTTTCTGTTATTATGCCATGCGGTGGGATTTGTCTGCGCAAGCTCTCATTGCTTCGATAATTGCACTGCGGAAACCTTTTTCTTCCAGTACACGCACTGCTTCAATGGTAGTTCCTGCTGGAGAACAAACTGCATCTTTTAACTCTGCCGGATGTTTTCCTGTTTCCAGAACCATCTTTGCAGCACCCACAACAGCCTGTGCTGCAAACTGATATGCTTTTGCTCTTGGCATACCGTCCATAACAGCGGCATCTGCCATAGCCTCAATCATGATGTAAACATAAGCTGGTGCACTGCCCGAAGCAGAAACAACCGCATCCATCATGTATTCCTTTACAACCTCTACACGTCCGCAGCTCGCCAGCAGTTTTTTGATCCACTCCAGCTCATCTGCTGTAATGTTCTTGTTTGGGCAGACAGCAGTCATACCTTCTCCAATCAGTGCTGGAGTATTTGGCATTGCACGGATGATTTTCTGACCTTTTGCAAACAGTCCTGCCAGCTTATCCAGAGAAAATCCAGGAGCAATGGTCAGAACGATGGTATCTTTTGAGATGATTGGGCGGATTTCTTCAATAACCTCTACATAAAACTGTGGTTTTACCGACAGAACAATAATTTCACTTTCGGTTGCCAGTTTTTTGTTATCATCGGTTACTTCAATCTCAAATTTCTGTGCAACATTTTTTCTTGCAGCCTCAAAAATTTCTGCACCCATGATTTCTTCTTTTTTCAGCAGACCAGACGAGATAATTCCGCCGATAATTGCTCCTGCCATATTGCCGCATCCAATAAATCCAATCTTCTTCATCGTAAATTCCTCCATCTTCTACTCTCTTCACAATATTTTATGGCTTGATTGCCTTTGTTGCATAAAAAGTTGGCACATTCTTCTCATGCAAAAATCCTGTACCATTGGTATCCTGATAGATTCCCTTCAGGATAAATCCTGCTTCCAGCTGTCCTCCGATCTGTTCCTCAATCATATGGGAAAACTGAAAACCATCATCATGCTTGACACAGTCCTCATACTGTTCCTGATTCTGCAGCGGATCAAATGGAAGCGAATAATGAATGGTTGTTTCATCATCTCCGGTAAACAGATAATTGAAACTATTGTCAAAACCTGCCAGCAGAATGCCGCCTTTTTTCAGGACACGGAAACATTCCTTCCAAATTGGTTTGACATCCTTTACATAACAATTAGATACCGGATGAAAAATCAAATCGAAGCTCCCGTCATCAAAAGGGAGTGGCTTTGTCATATCCGCCTGAACCAGTTGGATTTCATAACCTTCCCTTGCAGCAACTATCTCTTCCTTTTTCAGCTGCTCTTTGGAATAATCCAATACCGTACATTCTGCACCCAGCGCCGTAAAAATTGGCATCTGCTGTCCTCCGCCACTGGCAAGGCCAAGAATCTTCGCTCCCTGCATGGTACAAAACCACTCTTTTGGAACCGGCTTTGTCGGTGTCAGCAAGACTGACCAATTCCCCTGTTTGGCTTTCTCCCAGGTTTCATGGTCGATCTCCTTCCCCCATTCCCATCCATCACGAACCCACTGATCAATGGTGCGGGCATTATGTTCTGTATAGTTTTGAGATATCATTTCTTCTGTCCTCCAAAATACTTTTTCATGAATTCTATAATTAATATTTTAAAATTCATTTTCAAGAAATATTTTTCTTATATATTCACTCTGAAATGATACTTTTCTTTGATTCTCATTATACTATATATTCTGCTTTCAGGGCAACAGAAAACTTGTGAAATATTAAACAAAAATAAACGGTGGAAAACCACCGCTTTGACATATATTTGACAGATACAATTTTTTTATTTGCAAAAGAAAAACCCCATCACATTGTGATGGGGTTTTGGTGACCTATCGGAGACTCGAACTCCGGACACCCTGATTAAAAGTCAGGTGCTCTACCGACTGAGCTAATAAGTCTGGTGGGAACTACAGGGCTCGAACCTGTGACCCTCTGCTTGTAAGGCAGATGCTCTCCCAGCTGAGCTAAGCTCCCGAAGCTGGTTTGCTGTCTGTCGTGACAACGTTTTATATTATATCCTATGTTTTTTGTTTTGTCAACACCTTTTTTCAAAAAATTATAATTTTTTTGAAAAAAATAGGGTTCCGAAATCGGAACCCTATTTTGAATCGTCATAGCGATTATTTTGCTTTGTAGCTAGCGGTTGCCAGAGTTGGGTATTTCTGTGTAGAATCTTTTACACGTTTGTCGTTCTTAACGGTTCCGGTCAGGAAGTAATCGTAGATCAGAACGCTCTTGCTGTTGCCGCCTTTGGTCTGTGGGTCATCCCAGTCGGTGTCAACCTGATACCATTTGCCGTCATCCATCTGAACATAGTTCCAAGCATGAGTACCTTTTTCACCGAGGTTGTTTGTAGCATTACCAACAACGATCAGACATGGGATACCTTTCTGGTCACAAGCATATTTGAATGCTTTTGCGTAACCATCGCAAACAGCTTTACCTTCAACCAGTGGGCCTACTGCCTGATGCTGATTGTGAGTTGCTTTATCTGGGTTAGCTGGGTACTGAGTACCGTTAACGATTGCATCATGGATTGCTTTTACCTGAGCATATCTTGTGGAACCAGTCATTTTTGCAACTGCGTTATTCATCTTTGTTGTGGTGTTTTTGATTGCAGTTGTGTTGAGCTTGGAAGCTTTTTCACCGGTTTTGTCAGGTGTACCATAAGCGGTGGTTGGACGTGGATAGAAGGTCAGGGTGTTGTGGTCATCGCTGATTACGATGTTCTGCATGGTTGGGTCCAGCCAGAAGATTTCTGGATGTTCGTCAAAAATCATCTGTACAGAAGTTTGGAATGCGTTATAAACCTGAGCTTCAGTATAACCTTTAATGCTTACAGTAATTTTATTTTTGTTTGCACGCAGACCACTTACAAAAGCATCATGCATTGCGAGAGCGAGTTTGTTGCCTGCAAGCTGAGTTTTGCAAAAATCATATCCTTTAGAGGATGTGGTAGTTTTGCTGGTTGTTGTTGTGGTGGTAGTAGTGCTGGTAGTTTTTTCACTTGTGGTCTTGCTTGTAGTCTTGCCCAGTGCAGCAGAGCTGGTAACAGCCATGCTCAGTACCATTGTCATGGCAAGAACTGCAGAAAGGATCTTCTTAAACATTTTTTCTCCTCCTAAAACAAAGTCTGCCTGTTTTCCGTTTCCGAAAACTTTAAGCTGACTTCATTATACAACATTCCTTGTCCAGAGTAAAGAAAAATTTTGTAAAAATTTTTATTTTTGTCTGAAATTTTCCAGATTATCCTGCATTTCTTTCCAGATGCTCCAGGAATAGTAATAGATGAGAATGCTTACCAAAATCATGCTGACGATCAGCACAATAACACAAGCAAGATCCTGCAAAAAGACAGCTGATACCAGACCAATCAATCCTGCTGTGATGTAGCCATATCCTGCAAAACGCTGTGTGTGCATCCAGACATTCTCGTCCGAAAGTGCATAGCGGGTGCGAAATCCGTGTTTTCTCTTGAACCTGTATTCCCACGAAACCTTTGGCAGATAGTTTCCGGTCACAATAATCACAAGAGACATCAGACCGCAAACCACCCTTCCAAAGGAAAGATCCAGAATATTGATCTGCGGATTGACCGTCATGTACAAGATCATCGGCTGAATCACATTAAAGATTGCCAGAGTCAAAAGCCCTCCTGCCTTAATTCCTTTAGGTTGCTTGCCAAAAGAATCTTTGAGCAGCAGACTTCCCACCAAAATAACGATCGCGGCTGGGATCAGCAGTTCATATCGACTTCCATATCGGTCAGGCGTTCCGCTTACTCCCCAATGTACCGCTATGGTATCCGGCAATGACGGCAGCAAAATGAGAACCTCCAATAATGGAATCAGCATCAGCAGTACAACCGCTACTCTCCAAAACCGGATATTCCGAACTGTCCTTTCGTTTGTCTGTTTCATCATAATCCCTCTCTTCCAGACACAGCATTTCGTTTTGATTATGGATTTTCCTTTTCATCATTCTTTTCATCCTGATGGGAAAACTGTGCAATCCACATCATGATTTCTTCAAATACGCTGGTGTTTAATTGATAATAAATGTAGTTTTTCTTTTTTTCTTCCAAAATCAGTTCCGCTTTCTTTAACTGGGACAGATGATAGGAAACCGTCGCACCTGTCATGTCAAAATGTGCCCCAATTTCTCCCGCGGACATTTTGCCTTTTCTCAAAAGCAGCAGAATCTCTCTCCTTACCGGGTCAGAAAGAGCTTTGAACGTTTCTGCCAGTCCCACAATACTCACTCCTTTTAAAAGGTATTTAGAAAATTTTCTAAATAGATTATAGCACCTTAAAGCAGAAAAAGCAACAGCTATTTAGAAATATTTCTAAATAGCTGTTGCCTCTCATCAGATTCTTTTCTCAGCTCATCTTGATTTCCAGATAAGCCTTTACGATCTGCATACATTTTTCCCAGCCAAGTGTTGCACTGTCCAGACACAGGTCATAGTTATCTGCATCCTTCCAGTCACGTCCGGTAAAATAGCGGTAATAGTCACCGCGGCGTTTGTCAACCTTGCGTACAAACTTTTCTGCTTCTGCCTGATCCAGATTTCGGATCTCCATTGTTGTTTTGACGCAGTTTTCAAACGGCGCATGTACATAGACTTTCAGCACATTTGGCCGATCCTTCAGCACAAAGTCTGCACATCTTCCGATGATGACGCAGGACTCTTTGTCTGCCAGCATCTTGATAATCTTCGCCTGATAGTTAAAGAGATTTTCCTCCGAAACAAAGTTTTTGCTTCCTGGCGGAATCAATTCATCGGTATAAACGCTTCTGGATGGCTTGAAGAAAATCGGACGTTTGAGCTGCTCATCCGATTTTGCAAAGAGCTGTTCATTGATGCCGCTGTCGTCCGAAGCCATTCGCAGAATCTCCATATCATAGCATGGGATTCCCAGATGGTCTGCCAGCATCTTTCCAATCGTCTTTCCGCCGCTTCCATATTCCCGGGCAATCGTAATTACATAGTTATCCATGCAATCCCGTCCTTTCATGTTATCACTCTAAAGCGCTAAATTGCACTTTCCGTTATTATAGAACGAATTGTGCATAATATCAAGGTTAAATTGCAAAGATTTTTTCTCTGCCCGGATACAGATAGCAAAGCTTTCCATCCTCGGTAAAGGCAACAGTTTCCTCTGCGCAGAAGCGAACCAACTGATTGTCCCACTCCGCTACCGTACTTTCGGTATTAAGTTCCAGTGCATAACAGGTATCGTAGTGCAGAGGGAAATCTCCATAAGCACCGGTACCTTCCTGTTTGTCCCACAAACCTACCACTGTGCCGGCACTGTGACCATAAAAACCAATTGGATGACAATACAGCATTGCGCGGATTCCTTCCTGTTTTGCCCGTTCCAAGCTGGATTTCAGGATTTCGTTTCCGGTTCTGCCTGCAATATGTTCCTGTGCAACGATGTCCTGAAAGCGATTGGTAACTTCCAAACCCTTTTTCAAATAATCCGGAACTTCTGTTTCATCCTCTCTTAAAACATATCCCAAGCGCTGGCTGTCCGAGCAAAGCCCAAAGTATGTAATTCCCACATCATAATGCAGCAGGTCCCCATGTTGGATAATGTCCCCGCAGCTGCCAACGCCCGGCATTCCCTTTCTCTGGATATCAACATGCGGGCTAAACCAGAAGGTCAGTCCGAGACGATTGATCTCCTGTGCAATCCACTCCTCCACCTCGGTCGTGGTGGTCACTCCAGGAGTAATGACCTTGCGGGAAAATGCCTCTTCACAGATATTCATGGCAAGCGCATAGACGGTGCGGTAACGGGAAAGTTCCTCCTCCGTTCTGGCTTCGATCCATCGGGTCGCCAACGGATAAGCACTGCACAGCTTTTCCCGATCCGCTTCTTCCAGCGCTCCATAAAGCTGATCATACAGCTCTTTGGATAGTCCATCACAGATACCGGAAAGTTTTGACGTGTTCACCGCAATTTTTGCTGGATTTTGTTTCCGGATAAATGCTGCCAGTTCCTTCATCTGATCCTTTTTCGTATCAGTATAGCCCTGTGTATAGATTTTTGCCAGACGCTCATCCGGTCGTCCAAAGTTATATGCTCCAAAGCCATCTTTTCCGTTGACAAAAACAAGACAGGATAGCCTTCTCGCTGTCAGGCACAAAGAAGGAATCATGGTACGAAATACCGGATCTTCGTTATATTCCCGGCACAAAATTACCCACAGATCAATGCCACACTCTTCCATCAGCTTTGGCAGCAGATGATGAATTCTGTACCGCAGAGAATTGTCGATGATCTCATACTGTTTTTTTAAGGAAACGGTCTCTCTCATATTTTGGATACACCCCTCTTTTTTATTTTATTATGTTCAGTATACCACAACATCTTTACCTTTTAAATTGTTTTTTTAGTGAATTTATCCTGATTGATTCTTTTTATTTTCTTTACAAATTGTTCTATTTTTTTCTGAAATATTTTACGCCCGTCCTGCGTTATATGATTGAACACGCAAAAACATGTGCAATAACAAAGGAGAATGAATATGAAAACAATTGGCAACCTGATCTGGTTTTTGTTTGGCGGACTTTGGATGGGACTGGGATGGACTCTGGTAGGGCTTGTCTGGTGCATCAGCATTATCGGAATCCCGGTTGGCATACAATGTTTTAAATTTGCAAGACTTGCCTTCTTTCCATTTGGAAAGGTGATTGTCTACGGCGGAGGAGCACCTTCCCTTCTGTGCAACATTCTGTGGCTGATTTTCGGTGGATTTGCCCTTGCTATTTCTGCTGCTATCCACGGACTGATTTTCTGTATCACCATCGTGGGAATCCCATTTGGAATGCAGTGCTTTAAATTTGCAAGGTTAGCTTTAACTCCGTTTGGCTCGGATGTTGCTGTCTGCGCATAATTTTTTCACAGATTTTTATATTGTCTTTTTCTGATTGCAGCTTTTTTAGAGCCTTGCGCATATTTTCAGTAAAGAGATCCTGTTTTTACCTTATTTTTAAGGAGGAACCATCATGAAAAAAACAATGAAAAAGATACTGGTCGCACTTCTTGTCTGCTCGATTCTGATGATGTCCGGCTGTACATCCAGAACAGAATCTGAATCCGATCCACGTCCTGCCACAGAAGAATCTTCTGATACACAAGCAGAGAACGAGGAAGTGATTGAGGAGGAAGAACCACAATCCTCCGAAAATGAAACCAACGACGAAGACCAGCAGCCATCTGGCTCAGAAACCTCTGAAAATCCGGATGAAAACTCTGCCAGCACACAAAGTGCCGATGCAGGCAGCTTCCTGTACGAAAACAGCGAACTCGGATTTTCTGTACAGCTGCCTTCCTGCATCGAGAAAAATGCAGAATTCACCACCGATACCCGAGATGATAACGGAGGAACTGTCAACATCATCTCTGTTACCTATCAGGGTGAAAGCGGTCAGGCTAATATCCTGACACTGGAAGAGATGAGCAGCCAGTCATGGGAAAACATGCAGAAGCAGAACGGTCCAATTCCGGTCGAACTGGGAAGCTCCGAAAATGGACGCGTCGTTGTCATGTATCCGCTCCAGTCCAATCCATTTGAACCAGGTACTTCGGATGCAGATGTCATCGATCAGTTCACCAAGGAAAAGGCAGTCATCAGCGAAAGTTTCACATTTTTAGAAAAATAACCAGGAATACAAAAGGGGATAGATGTGCAGTCTATCCCTTTTTGTTAGTTGCTTCCTAAAATTTTGATCAATACCTGATAAGTATACCCGTATGCACTGATTGGATAATTCTTCTGATTAGCTGTATTGGAGCAAACAAGATAATCGATTACGTTCCCATCCTCATCGGTCACCACGTCCGTAATCATGACGGCATGATAAAGTTCTTCCTCTCCATACCCGACAATCAAAACATCTCCAACTTCACCCGTATCATAGGAAGCATCCACAATCGCTGCAAGGCCGCTTCCCTCGTTTTCCCGGGCATAGTTTAAAAATTCGTCGACACCGGACCAGGAAGCAGAACGCCCCTGCATGTTTGGCAGATTGTTCGGCGTATCTCCGTACCATTTCCAGACAGATTCTCCCTGAGTATCCATCGGGATTCCTCCGGTAAGCAGACACTGGGATACAAAGTTCTGGCAATTTCCTCCATTCATCGAATAGTCTGCCCACTCTTCATTTCGGTCCAACGCCCATGTCTGTGCATATTCTACGGCAGCTTGACGATCATACGAAATCTTGACCGCCGTTTCTTCTTCGTCAGCACCTGCCTGATCTCTGCGCTGGATATTTTGCTTAAGCAACGCTTTTTTCTCCTCTATTCCCTCCGAGATATTGGCTAAGACCGTCTCCTGCGAAAGCTCACCATTCATATACTGGCGGTGGTCCCCTGTCACAGTCCAGTACAAGCGGTCATTATAATTGACATGGCGGTAGATTTTCCATCCATCATCCGTCTTGCGGAAGCGAAAAATATGGATGATATCCGTCGTAATCGAATCCACCTGCTCAAACTGGACAAAATTTTGCGTGCTGTCTTCCGAAAGCCGCACCGTAATATCCCCATTTTCCTCTTCTTCTATCTCTTCGACCGAAAAAATAGATTGATAGCCTGTCAAACTCAAATCCGACTTTTGACTTGAGCGAACCAAAAGCTGATAGTCCAAAATTTCGGTTTCCAGTTTTGTCTGTGCCTGCTCGCCGCTTACAAAAATGTCGGGCAGCTGCTCCACCTCTTCTTTTGCAAGGGAATCATAATACCACTTCATATAGAGATTAATCAGCTCTTTTTGTTCCTCCTGCAAATCTCCTGTATCTGCAAAGGTCAGTGTACCCTCAAATTCTTCGGTTATCAACGGCTCATCCTGCAATTGCAGCGACACTTCCTGTGTCTCTTGCTGCAAGGTAGTATCCTCTTTTGCTTGTGTCTGCTGGATATCGGAATGGCACCCGCTCAGCAGGAAAATCGTGCATAAAACGGCTGTTATTCTTTTCAATTGATTGTCCATCTGATCACCTCTTTACTTTAATTTCATCTTATTCCATGGAGTAAACTCCAGGTCAAGATGGATTTTTATAAACTTTTTATGAATGATTTTTCATCCTTATTATATCAGGAGAAGCTGAAACCACTCTGAAATGCAAAAGAAAAAGGAACGCAAATGCGTTCCTTTTTTATTCTGATTCTGTTTGGATATCAAAAAAATTTTCCGTTTTCCCAAATGGAGACTTTTTCCCAGGAGGAGTAAAATCAATCCCCGCTGCCTTTGCCTGACTGTGTTGATAGCGTCTTGCAATGCGGTAGCATTTTCCGTCCTTTACCAGCCGTGCACCGGTTTGCATGAAATGAAACGGCACCTGCTTTTCCACACATTGCCGGCGCAAGTCCAGCACCCAGTCATAGTGGCATGGACGAGCTTCCTCACCGGATTCACCTGCTGCCACCACCTCTTCTACCCAATTCCCCAGATAGGGAGAAAGATTGATTGGTCCAAGCAGAGGAGAACAGATAATACTTTTATGCCGGATGGGAGCCCTTTGATAAACCGGCAGACGGATTTGTGCCTGCCGCTGATTTTCTACCGTACAGCAGATATGTACATTGGGATATCCCTCTCCCCAATCAGGTGGCAGGCATTGCTGCAATCGGGTAATCCTCTTGGTAATCATCAGGAAAAACAGGTCCTGACGCCAGCGCATCATCTCCCAGGCACGTTCCCGCCAGGGGTCCGCATCTTCCAGGAAAAAGTCGGAGCTAAAACAGGTATAAACGATGCTGCCCGGTGAAATCACATAGCTTCGATCCCGTTTTCGGCGCATGGGCAGGTCAAAGTCCTTGTTTAAAAAAATCTGCGCCGCATTTTTTCCATGTGCCTGATCAATCCGGTACACATAGCAATTCTGACAGCCTTCGCTGTATTTTCGGCACCCATGCCACGGATTCCAGTTTGCCATCAAAATACTCCTTTTTTAAAAGAACAGCAGTTTTCCCACAAGCAAAATTAGGATAGCCCAAATCAAAATAATTGGCAGCATATAGTACCAGTGCTTTTTCATACCCTGCTGGTACATCTGCCTTGCCTGCTCCCTACATCGCTCGAATGTTTCATCTGGGATTAGCTTTAATGTCAGCGCCACCAGAAGGGGCAGCAAAATCAGGTCATCCAGATAGCCAATGACCGGAATAAAGTCTGGAATCAGGTCAATGGGCGAAAGCGCATAAATGACCGCTGTTCCCGCCAATATTTTGGCCAAAAATGGGGTATCCTTTTCCTTCATTGCAAGGCATAGAGCCGGGATATCTTCTGCAAGCTGTCTTAATCTTTCCTTTTGTTCCATCAAAAGCTCCCCCTCCATCAGCGCAGAGAAAGGACCATGCAATCAGCATCGATCCATTTTCCATTAATCTTCAAAAATCCCGGGAAGGTTCCGTACTTTTGGAAACCAAATTTCTCATACAGATGGATGGCAGCTGCATTATCGCTGCGGACTTCAAGCGAGATAAGTTCTACCTTCGCCTGATTTTTTGCAAAGTCGATCAACCGCTGCATCAGAATAGTTGCAATTCCCTGTCCCCACATAGATTTTTCCACCGATATTCCAATTTCCCCGCGGTGAGATAGCCGTGGCTTTTGAGAGGATGTCAAGTTTGCTGTGCCGACAATTTTTCCATCAGCTTTGGCAACCAGAAAAATTTCTTTCTGAGAATCATATAAGCCTTTGAGGAAGTCCGCTTCCTGCTCCACACTGGCTCTGATTCCTTCTGCACCATAGGTCAGGTTATCGGTCTGTGCTCCGATTGTCTTTGTAAATTCCAGAAGCTCTGCCGCATCTTCCGGATGTGCCCGCTCAACGATAACATGATTGATGATAGCATTGTTTTGATTGTCCATCCCTTTTTGTCGCCTCCCCGATGTTTTTTGTATCATATCACCCTCGAAAGCGGCTGTCAATCCTCCCGCATCTGACCTTTGATCCGTTCCAGCGCACTCTTTTCCAAACGTGACACCTGTGCTTGAGAAATGCCGATCTCCTGTGCCACTTCGGTCTGAGTTCTTCCTACCAAAAAGCGCAAGGTCAGAATTTTCTTTTCCCTCTCTCCCAGAGAGCGGATGGCATCGCGCAGACTGATTTCTTCCAACCAATCCCTATCGTCATTGGAATCTCCCACCTGATCCATCACAAAAATGGTATCTCCCCCATCTGAATAGACCGGCTCATATAAAGAAACAGGGTCTACCACCGATTCCAACGCCAGTACGACCTCTTCTTTTTTGCAATCAAGTTTTTTTGCAATCTCCTCGATGGTCGGTTCTCTGCCAAACTCGTGGATAAAGTTTTCCTTTGCCTGCATCGCCCGATAAGCCATATCCCGCATCGAACGACTAACGCGGATTGCGTTGTTATCTCGCAAAAAACGGCGGATTTCTCCCACAATCATCGGTACGCCATAGGTGGAAAACCGAACATCCAGCTCCGGATTAAAATTGTCGATTGCTTTCATCAGACCGATGCAGCCGACCTGAAACAGGTCATCAGGATTTTCGCCGCGGTTGGAAAATTTCTGCACCACACTGAGCACCAGCCGCAGGTTGCCGGAAATCAATTCTTCCCTTGCCTGTTTGTCCCCCTGACGGCTTTTTTTGAGAAGTTCAATCTTTTCTTTTTCTTTCAAGACTGGCAGTTTTGAGGTATTGACGCCGCAGATTTCCACTTTATTGCAGTACACATATCCACTTCCCATCTATTTTTCTAAGACTAGTCTGGGAAGCTTTTTGTAGTTTATACCTGTAAAAAATTGGAGCGCATCACCATCTAACCGTTCACATTTTATAAAATCATTACCTTCTTCTGTCCAGTATTTTACATAGAATTTCGTTGTATTTTGCTTCGTAAAGATTTATACTAGAATTATGAGCAATCAAACGTTTTATGCGTTTTTCAGAAACAGGAGGTAATGTTATGAAAATAGGAATGCTGACAAGCGGAGGCGACTGCCAGGGACTGAACTCTGCGCTGCGCGGTGTTGCCAAATCGCTTTATTTCCGCTTTGGAAAAGATGTTGAAATCTATGGCATTCGCGATGGTTATCGCGGCCTGATTGAAGGTGACCTGAAAAAAATGTCCCCTTCCGATTTTTCTGGAATCCTGACACTGGGTGGAACCATCTTGGGAACTTCCCGTCAGTCCTTTAAAACAATGTGCACCCCAATGGAAGAATATAATGGTAAAACCAAGCTGGACAAAATGCTGGAAACCTATAAAAAGTACAAGCTGGATGCGTTGGTTATTCTAGGTGGAAACGGCACCCACAAAACAGCCAATCTGCTTGCACAAAATGGAGTAAACGTTGTCAGCCTTCCAAAAACCATTGACAACGACCTGTGGGGAACTGACATGACCTTTGGTTTCCAGAGCGCAGTTGATATTGCAACCAATGTCATCGACTGTATCCATTCCACCGCATCCTCTCATGGACGTGTCTTTATCGTGGAGGTAATGGGTCACAAAGTTGGCTGGCTGACCCTTTATGCCGGCATCTCCGGCGGTGCGGATGTAATATTGATTCCTGAAATTCCGTACGATGTGGATAAGGTCTGTGATGTTCTGAAGGCACGTAAGAAAAACGGAAAGCCGTTCTCCATCCTTGCTGTTGCAGAAGGTGCACTTTCGAAGGAAGAGGCAAAACTTTCCAAGAAAGAGTTTAAAGCTGCCCGCGCCAGCATGAAAGAGCCTTCCATCTCCTACCGCTTAGCTAACGAAATTGCTGAGCGCACCGGACAGGAAATCCGCGTCACACTTCCAGGACATTTCCAGCGCGGCGGTTCTCCATGTGCTTATGACCGCATGCTGACCACCCGCTTTGGAACTGCTGCCGCTGACCTGATTGCAAACAAACAGTTTGGTTACATGGTTGCATTGCGCGACAACAAGGTTGTTCCAGTACCACTGAGCGAGGTTGCCGGCAAGCTCAAGACCGTTTCCCCTGACTGCGAAGAGGTTTTGTCCGCAAAAGCAATGGGAATTTCGATGGGCGTCTAATCATCACGTTATGGCAGAGCATGATTTTACATGCTCTGCTTTTCTTTTTCCTCTTGACAAATCAAGCCTTTTTGTTTAAAATGAACATTGTTCAGATTGGAGGAATCAGGATGAATACCGTTGTCACATCCAAAGAAATCATTTTGGAGGCAAGCAAAAAACTCATTCGGGAAGAAGGATTAAATTCGATCAATATTCGCTCGGTTGCTTCTGCCTGTGGGGTATCGGTGGGCTCAATCTACAACTATTTTGATTCCAAATCAGAACTGGTCGCCGCTACGGTCGAAAGTATCTGGAGCGAAATTTTCCACAATTCCGGTCGACCGTTTGTATGCTGCTCCTTCGTGGAATATATCGAGTGGCTGTTTGAAAATCTCAAAGAAGGCTATCAAAAGTATCTTGGATTTTTTGCGCTGCATTCGATGAACTTTTCTCAGGAAGAAAAGGTAAGAGGTCAGCAGCTGATGCAAAATTCCTGGCAGGGAATCCTGCAAAATATGCTGCTTGTTCTGCAAAAGGATGCTCTGGTAAAACCAGATGCCTTTGATATAAGCTTTTCTCCCGAGAAGTTTGTGGATTTCATTTTTTCTCATTTAATTGCTGCACTAGTGCGCGGTGATTTTGACAGTTCCACCCTTGTGGAGATGATTCGACGCAGCATTTATCTTTCTTAAAAAAATCATCCCGAAAATGGGATGATTTTTCCAGAGACTAAAATGAACAATGTTCATAAAAGGAGTGATTTCATGAAAGTATCCAAAAGGGTTTTGCTGTTCCTGGCAGGAATCGTCTGGACAGCGGCTGGATTTAACGTGCTCCGGATTGGGGTACTTGCCTATCCGCCCTACCTGTCGATACTCAATTTTCTGTTATCTCTGGTAGTGTTTGCACTTTTTTGGCAGTTTGTCTTTGGAAAGCTGGTCAAAAAGCACACAGCCAGAATCCTCAGTTATCCTGACATTCCCCACTTTTTCCTAAAATTCTTTGACCGAAAAGCCTTCTTTATCATGGCTTTTATGATTGGCGGTGGGATTGCCCTTCGCCTGTCCGGCATTGCTCCGGAACAGTTTATCGCTGTCTTTTATTCCGGTCTTGGATCGTCCCTGTTTCTGGCAGGTATTCTGTTTTGGTTTAACTGTCAAAACTACCATACTCTCCTGAAAGCACAACAGGAAAAATCCAACTCTTAAATCAGAAAGGATGAATTTTATGCAGGCAATTGCAGAAACCGTATTTGACATTATCTATTTGACTCTGGTCATCACCGTTGGTATCCAGATGATTTTAAAAAGCCATGGAAACAAACAGTATAAATTGTTCGGCATTATGGCAGTAACTTTGGGAGCTGGTGACGCCTTCCATCTGATTCCGCGTGTACTGGCGCTTTGCACCACCGGTCTGGATTCCTTTACCGCGGCTTTGGGAATCGGAAAATGGATCACCTCCATCACCATGACCATCTTTTATGTCCTGCTGTACTATGTATGGCGAATCCGATACAAGATTCAGGGCAATAACAGCATTACCTGGGTCGTTTACCTGCTTGCAGCAGCAAGAATTGCGCTGTGTATGTTCCCACAAAATGCATGGACACAGGCAAACGCTCCGCTTTCCTGGGGCATCTATCGCAATATTCCGTTTGCCCTGTTGGGACTGCTCATCATCATTTTGTTTTACCGAAGCGCAAAACAGAACAAAGACCACGCTTTTGCCTGGATGTGGCTTTCCATTGTACTCAGCTTTGGATTCTATATCCCTGTGGTACTCTGGGCAGACAGCATCCCATTAATTGGTATGCTGATGATTCCAAAAACCTGTGCCTATGTCTGGGCTGTTTTGATGGGATATTTCGATATGCGCCGTCATAATCAAAAAGTCACCTCCCTCTAAACTTGAAATCCTGTTAAAATTCCATACAACTGCAACAATAGGAAGACTTGAACAAACAAGTCTTCCTATTGTTTTACAGCACTCTTTCCATCAGCGCAACAGTATAGTCGCCCTGATCTTTTTCTTCTCCGGTTAAAATAAATCCATTCTTCTTCCAGAAATGCTCGCTCTGCGGATTGGTTTTGACATAAGCAAGTCTTGCTGTCGAGAAGCCTTCCTGTTTGAGGTGTTTGAGTAGCTGACAGATGATTTTGCTTCCTGTCTGCTTTCCCTGCTCCTCCTTTGCAACTATGAACAAACCAATAAACGCTGTATGTGCGTTGGGATAGGCAGCAATCAAATCCAGCACCGCAATCAGTTTTTCTTTTTCCCAGAAACCAACAAAAAGCTTATCCTGTTTTTGCTTTCCCGGCGGAAGAACGATCAGATCCTCCTTGGTGTTTTCCAGTGTCGGCTGTGTCTTCATATGTTCAAAATACAATGGATTTCCCTGATAAAGCTGATAGATTTTGGGGACGTCCTTCTTACTTAATAAGCTGACCTGATAATCAGAAGACAGGTGTTCTACTTGCACACAAAACCCTCCCTTTTTTCTTTATTATCATGATAGGGATTTTAAACCGTACTGTCAATCCGCCTTCGTAAAAACAATTGCCTTTTATATGCGTACAGTGTTATAATTTTTAAAAAAGCAAAGGAGATTTTTTTATGAAAGACCTTGATTCTCTCGACCTGTTTTCTTATCAATGCGGCGTTATTGATGCCTTTAACGAAGTGGTAAAAGCCGGAGTAAAGCGGATTGCTCTAAGTCATCCTGTCAGCACGCGAGAAGAGGCTTTGAGCCTTGTTCCGTTCTCCGAAAAAATCTGTGCACAGTACGGAAACCATTTTTACTTTGATGAAAGCCCGCTGCTCACCGACCTGTTTCCAATTTCCCTCAATAAAGGAAAATTCAATATCATCTATTACCGAAAAGAGGAGGATATTCAGCTTTATCTTTCGCTGAAAGAGAAGAAAAAGCAGCTCATCGAATCCGGCAATTATCATGGACAAGCACGAAAGGAAATCGCCGTGACATTCGGACAGCTCCTCTCCTATTCTGACGAAGCAATCGAACGTTATCTTGCCGAAAACAAAGAAAAGGAAATTGTCTGATCTTTTCCTTTTTCAAACAGATTTCTCAATTTTTACCCGTCTTTTTGTGTGATTTTGCGCTTGTCTTTTTTCCAAAAATCCGATATGATAAGGTCAGGGACAAAATATATCCCTTTTTGACACTGACGATCTAAAAGGAGGTTTGATGATGGATATCGTTCTGACACGAATTTTGGAATGTATGGGAAATAAGTACGGTTCCGGCAAAGATCTTGCCGATTTTCTTGGGATTTCCGGTAACGTCATCACCAACTGGAAGAATGGTTCTAACCATTCCTATTTAAAGCACTTAAAAAAAATTGCTGAATTTTACAATGTTTCGGAGGATTATCTTCTTGGAAAAACCGACCGCAAACACCGTCTGCCGGCACCGGAAGATATCGAGGATTTTCTCTCTGATCCGGATCTTGTCATGTTTGCACGCCACACCCAGAAAATTCCGGAGGAGGACCGCAAACGCATCTTAAAAAATTTCAGCGACACCATTGACATCTATCTCAAAGCAATGGGAATTGAAAACAGCGATTCCTCCAAGTAACGTTTGTTTTGCAAAATCACACAAAAACTTTTGATTGAGAATTGAGAAAGCAAGGGATTTTTTTGCTAAATTTTGCCCGCCCCCAGCAGCTTGCCATCAAGCTTCTGCTGCGCCAGAACATCACTTCCATCCGGACGGACCCGTTTCATCTTAATTGCAACGGCACCATTCTGGTCGATTCCATCCAGCACTATGCCAGCTGCGTTGGATTGTCGCCGGAAGATTTCATGTCGGAATCCGCCAAGGACTGCGTTGTTCTGCAAAAAGGGCCGCTCTATCTCATTCTTTACAACAATTTTATCCTTTGCTCTGCCCGAAAACGATGGTCGGTCGCCCATGAAATCGGTCATATCTGCTGTCGACACACCAGCGATGGACCTGCAGAAGAAGCGCAGGCAAACGCCTTTGCTGCCAGTCTCCTAGTTCCTTCGATCGTAGCGGAGGAACTGGTGCGCCGCAAGGTCGTGCGTTCTCCAAAAGACCTTTGTGGGATATTCGGAATTTCGGTTCAGGCAGCAGAGCTTCGCTATCAGGAACTGTTTTGTCACCCCAAAACAGCACTGGAACAGGAACTGCTTGAGCGCTATCTTCCGGTAATTGAGGAAGAAATTCATGGCCCCATGATCTCCATTCCTCATCGTCCCACCTTTGAGCATGCCCCCGTTATTTTATAGGCAACAAAAATCCCGAAAGCAGGAAAAACTGCTCTCGGGATTTTTTTATAGAATAATGCAGATCAGTCCGTTGCATCCTTCGTTGATAATGCGTTCGATGGTCTCCTGCATCCGGATTCTTGCATCGGCAGGCATACGGTAAAGCTTGTTATGCAAACCTTCATTGACCAACTCATGCAGCGACTTTCCGAAAATGTTGCTGCCCCAGATCTTCTGCGGGTCATCCTCAAATTCCTGAAGCAGGCTCATAACCAGCTCCTCGGACTGTTTTTCGCTTCCCACAATCGGGCTTACCTCTGTGGTGATGTCCGCGCGCATCATGTGGATGGATGGTGCGGAGGCTTTCAGCCTTACACCATATCTTCCGCCCTGTTTTACAATCTGAGGCTCTTCCAGGCTCAACTCTTCCAGCGAAGGCATCACGATACCATATCCGGTCGCTGCGACCTCCTCCAAAGCGCCTTTAACCTTATCATATTCCTTTTTGATGCGGGCAAGGTTACAAAGACAAGGCAGTAAGCCTTCTTCTCCGCCGATTTCCAGTCCGGTAGCTTCCCCAAGGATATCGTAAAAGAGGTTTGGCTGAACAGCGATGGAAAGCATGACCTTTCCATGCCCTAAATCCATTCCAGTTACCTGCGCCTGTGAAATATACTCGCAGTTTTTGATTTCTCCTAGTTTCTCTGCTACATGATTGATCCGGTGAATCTCACCGCAGGAATCACAGATTGCCTGATACAGCGCATCTTTAAGCCAATGTCCCTGTGCAAGTGAAAGAATCCAACGTGGAATGTTCACCTTGATTTCCTTGATTGGGAATTCCATCAGCACACTGGACAGAATATGGCGGATATCCGTTTCGGTCAGGTCCAGACAGTTCACTGCAAGAACTGGAACACCGTATTTTTCCTGCATCTGTTCTGCCAATTCTCTAGATTGAGCGGTGTTTGGATTTGCGCAGTTAAGCAATACTGCAAATGGTTTTTCCAGCTCCTGAAGTTCCCGGATTACCCTTTCTTCTGCTTCCTCATACTCTTCCCTTGGGATGTCGCTGATTGAGCCATCCGAAGTAACCACCAGTCCAATGGTGGAATGTTCCTGGATGACCTTCTGTGTCCCGATTTCAGCTGCCATGTTAAATGGAATTTCCTGATCAAACCACGGCGTCATGACCATGCGCGGCTGTTCATTTTCCACATAGCCCAGCGAACTTGGAACAATATATCCCACACAGTCGATCATGCGGATGTTGAGCTTTGCATTGTTGTCCAACGTAATCCGTACTGCTTCCTCCGGGATAAATTTAGGCTCCGTGGTCATGATGGTCTTTCCTGCTGCGGACTGCGGAAGCTCATCGATTGCTCTTTCCCGGAAAAACTCGCTTTCGATATTTGGGATTACGAGGTTTTCCATGAATTTTTTAATAAAGGTCGATTTTCCGGTCCGTACCGGTCCGACCACTCCGATATAAATATCACCGCCCGTTCGGTTGGCGATGTCACTGTAAATATTGCGGCTATCCATCTGCTGTCTCTCCTCCTTTTATTCTCTTCACCGATTGGTTTCGGCTCTTTTTCAGTGGGACAAAATCGGAATCAAAAGCATCTCCCGTTTTGGAATGGTGCCACTTTCACCCAGTTCCACCTGACTGTTTGACTCCATTACCGACTGCATCGCAGTATGATAGCGTTTGGCAATCTCCCACAGGTTTTCCCCTGCATCCGCATAATAGATGGTGAGGGAACAGTCATCCTCCCGTTCAACGGGCTTGGTCTGGTCCACCTCAATATCACCCATCACACAGCATCGTTTTAATCCTGCAAGACAGCCATGCACCATAACCTCGCAGCGCACCTGAAGATTTTCTCCATTCCGGTTGTAGTCAAAACTCTGTACCGATACCTGCGGGAAGAAAATCAGCTTCATCTGCTCCTGCAGATCATGCAGTGGAATCTTGATCTCCATATCTTCGGTTTTATCATAAAACTGGACTGCCCCCTCCTGATCCAGTGCCAGCAGACACAGATTCAGTTTCACCGCAACAACCACCGTTTTTTCCTGTGTTTCGTCGCTTTCTTCCTGTCGAATCGATGTTCCTTCGACACTTCCCCATCCGCTGATGATGTTTTCGATGCCATCCGGCAGCTCGATTTCTCCCTTATACATCGATCTTTGTTCTACTGCATCCAGCATGCTCAAGAAATTGGCAGCCTGTGTTTTTCCTTCACAGGCATATCTGGTGGAATAGCAGTCATCTGCAAGACATACCTGTGTCTTTCTGCAGACCTGAGCACTCATGACCACCTGTGCTCTCAGCTGGAACAATGTATTTTCTCCATCCTGGTCTGCAATTGGAGAGAGCTCATACTCACAAACCGAATACCCTGCCAGACAGTTGCAGCTGTCATCCGCTCCGGGTGCATCGATTACCCCGCTGATGGGAAGACTGTACTCCATCTGTTCCACATTGTTTCTGCCGTTTTCTGACTGGTTTGGTGTGTACAGAATCTGGATATTCAGCTGACCCTTGGTGATGATCTTTCCTGAAATCAGTTTGCAGTCGTTCATCACCGCGCAGACACGCGAGGAAATCAGGTTTCTGACCGAAGGTTTTCCACTTGCAAGTTCCAGTTCCTCGTTAACCCCCATGATATCTCTGCTCTGGGTGACAAAGCTGTTTTGTTCCAGCGTTTTTTTGCGCAGCTGGATTCCCATTGGATTTTCTGTATCATCCACTGCATCGGTAACCGCCTGCATCTGCATACAGCTTACTGCACAGATCTTATAGCTCAGCGATGCCCGCAGTTCCATTCTGCGTTTGCTGACAGCACGGCAGTTGCAGTAGCAAGAATCCTTCATCAGAAAGACAAGCACCTGATCTGCCTCCTGCTTTAAATCCAGCTTTTTGGTATAGGGAATCTTATAGTCGATGCTTCGCATCCGCAGTTCCCCGCCGGACGATGTGCCGGAGCCATCTTCTCCCAGATACAGAATATGAACACTGCACACTCCTTCCAGACAAAGCTGTCTTCCCTGCGTATGGGTTGATTTTACACAGGAATCCAGAGAACATTTGAGAATTTTCACAATATCAGGGCAATAATCCGGCAGCATAATGTCAGCTTCCAGCGGTACCTCTGCCATCGAATCGAACACCGTTTCATTTACGCCGACTGCCTGCCTCGTTGCATTACATTCCATAATCATAACCTCTCTTTCTTTTTGTGTGCACCTTTTTCTCTACCCAATGTTATGAATGTTTTGTCCCTAATATGCAGACGATTGCAAGCTTTCCCCTGATATGCTATACTTATTTTCAAATACTGAAAGTGAGGAATTCCCATGAAAAACCCTAAAATCATGATTGACTGCGCTCTTGGAACGCTGACAGCCTTTTTTGCTTTCCCCATCATTATGCTGGCCATTCCATCCGTTACCTTTTTATCTTTGACCCTGCTCTTTATCTTTCCGGTACTGAGTTTTATCTGCGGCATTCTCTGCGGCAAAGAAAACGGGTTCCAGATTTATTATCCGCTTTTGGTCGGCGTCTTTTTTCTGCCAACCGTCTTTCTGTTCTACGATACCAGTGTCTGGCCAATGATGATGTTTTATATGGTAATCGCTCTGGCAGGCGTTGCAATCGGTCATTTTATTAATGTCCGCTCGTCCGGCAAACGTCCAAATGGAAGATTAAAATAAAAAAAGCCTGATAAGAGATCAAAAAGATTTCTTATCAGGCTTTTTTCATTAAAATGCAACCAGCATTGTTGCGATAAAATTTCCCGTTCCATGCAAAAGAATACTTGGAATAATGGAACCATTGTATATCTTTTCATTGAGTATCCCAAGCAGTAAAGCTCCCATACCAGTAAAGGTAAACATCAAGATATGATACCAGATTCCAACCTGGATGCCTGCGGCAAGAAATAGGAGGTTATGCATCAAGCCAAATAAAATTGCCTGTATAATCATTCCAGAAATGGACCCGAACTTTTCACACAGACGTTTACATAAAAAACCACGGTATAAAATTTCTTCCGCCACTCCATTTGCAACATAGTTTTCAAGCAGAGCAGGTAAAATTGCAAATGCTCCAATTCCCGCATAAGTATTTGCAGCAACAGATTCATGATTCGAAAGATACTCTAATGTCTGTTGGTCTACCAAACTTGTGAAATCAAAATTATAAAAGAAAACATAAACTGCTGCAAATACAATCAACATCCAACATTTTACCTTGCGTTCAGGTTTTATGAATCCAATCCACTGAAAAAAATTCTGTTCTTTTCGGTGGCGAAAAAGCCACCACAAAAACGGAACTATAGAAAAAATAATCAAATTCACAACCGTTGTACTAATAGCAGATAAAAAAAGTTGCTTAATGTCCATATACCATCACTTTCCTATCTTTATTTTTCCCGTCTATTTTACATCAGATTTACACTTGTTGTCCAGTCTATGGCAAATAAAAAAGAGCTTTTACTTCTTGTAAAAACTCTTTTTTTGGCTGGGCTGGCGGGATTCGGACCCGAGAAAGAATCATTTTAACAAAGTTGTCCTTTATTTTATGGTGTGTTTATGCCGTTTTCTGGTGTTTATATGTTTTGTAAAAGAAATAGTTTTATCCTTAACACGAAAAAAACAAGGTCAAAAACGTGGTCAAAATACAATTTATTTATCGTTAAAGTGTCGTCGAATATCTTAAAAGCATATTACTCTTATCAACAAACAGTATAACATTAAGCTCATGTACTCTACACCATAAATTGTAACTGATTTTGTTAATCTTCTAATCTATTTCTATTCTTCTCCTATACTAAATATATTAATATAAAAATTATTCTTTGCTATATGCTATGTCTATCTTATCTCTCTATTTAATTGGATAAAATATTTCTAATTCAGTTTCCGTATAAAATCTAACAGCTCTAAAATTCTACATTATTTCATTCTATATTACATATATTATTGAATTTTTCTAATTTATGCTATATAATTAAGGAACTAGATTGACACATTTTTGAGGTAGTTTTGCATATAATAATGCGTGTAATTGTTTATTGTTTATGTGTTATTCAATAAAAGTAATTGTCATTCATTGACAAAAAAACTATTTATGATATAATGCTTAAGATAAACATTACCAGTTCGTCCTCCGGTGTCCTTCGGGCCCGGGGGCTTTTTTTATTAATTGGAGGGAACTGAGTTATGCCTGATAAAGAGTATAAGACATATAATCAACTACTTAGAATTTTGCGTAATCGAGGAATGGATATTAAAAAAGGTTCCCAGGGCTCTAAAGTAATAGATATTCTAAAAAAAGAAAATTACTATAATGTTGTAAACGGTTATAAAGATTTATTTCTAGATCCATCCTCTACTCCTTCAGCAGAAAAATATAAAAAAGGAACTACATTTGACGAGGTATATGCTCTTTATAACTTCGATAGAGAAGTTCGTCATATATATCTTAAATATCTTTTGCAAATTGAAAACACATTTAAAACAGTTATTGCTCATGAATTCTCTAATCTTTACGGTCATGATAATTATTTAAAATTAGAAAACTTCTTTACTGGCTATTCAACTGAAACAAAAGTGTTAAAAAGAATTGCTAACTCTAATCACTTAGATATTCAAAAGGATATTTCTCAAATTCAACATCTCAGTTCAGAAGAAAATATTAGAAATGTTATTAAACTAATTGGTGATATTCAGCAAGAAATTGCACGGCAAATGAGCAAACACCACCATGCTGTCACACATTACATGTCTGAGTATGGTTATATCCCTCTATGGGTTCTTGTGAATGTACTTACGTTTGGCAAAATCACTACCTTCTATCAAAATATGAAATTAAACGATAAAGTGATTATTGCAAAATTTTTTAACGTTCATCATGATGAACTCCGCAAATATATGGAAATGCTTGGTTTAGCTCGAAATAAATGTGCGCATGACGAAAGATTTTTTGATATTCGCTTTAAAAGTAGACTTCACACAAAAAGTATTAAAAATTTTAAGAAACTATCTATTCAAAGGGCACGCGATGGTTCTTATACATATGGGACAAATGATGCATATGCAATCGCTATAATATTTGCATTGTTGTTAAGTAAAAAAGATTTAAATGCGTTTATATCTTCAATGGATAGTACTTTTACAAAACTTAATAAAAGTTTGCATACCATTACTATTGATGATGTTCAAAAACATATGGGTTTTCCATCTTTATGGAAAAATTTATCTCAGTTAAAGTAACAAATACTATATCATAGTATTTAAAATTATATTTATTTGTTTAAATTAAAATTTTCTTCTAAAAAACATTAAAAATAGTGGTTATCCATTCTGTCATCAGTAATTTGTTTTTAATAAAGCTATATTCTTCATACAGTAACTGATTTTGCTAATCCACTAAACCATTTATCTTTTTACTAACCAACAGTACTTATGTAAAAATATTCGTATTTTATTTTGTATTCTTCTACCTTTTGAGCATATCATAATAAAAAAAACAACCCTCCCCGGATTTTTCTCCTAGGAGGGTTGTTTCTTTCTTCTACTCTTATAGAACAACATCTCTAGATTTTCTGTAAGATGTTCAAAAATCATGAAAACACAAAATAACTCTCATCTCATACAGTATTTTCCCATGAAATTTTGAAAGCGGATACCATATATTTAATGTTTTTGGGCAAGCAATACCTTTTTTAAATTCAAAATATCTATATCTGTTTTCATCTTTCCCTGTTCCACTAATATAATATACCGTTTTATCTTGCTAGCAAGGCTTTTTATTAAGTTTCTATCTTTTACTATATAATGCACATGATCGATAGTATAGGCATGATGTATATACTGCGATGTAATAGGAAAAGATTTTGATATTAGAAATACCACTTCTTGGTCTGCAATAACACCAATTTCATAATAGATACATTCTCTTTTTTGTTTTTTTATTTTTTCTATTTTGCTACGATAATGTTCTACTTGGGAACTCATTGGAATCATCCAAAAGACTCCATCTTTATCTTCGTAAGCAAAATAATGTGGCCTTGAATTATTTTTATTATACATAAAATTTCCAAACTTCACATAATCATTGAAGAAACTATCCGATACAATGTACAAACCATGAGAAACTAATCCCGTAATACTCACATCCTATAAAAAAGCCCCTCTCCATAACAAAGAGGGGCTTTACTTCTAGCCGAACATTTATATGTCGCACTTCGGCGAGCGGCAATCAGCCTAATAAATAGGCACAAGTCGTCAATTTAAATTAGTCGCCAGACGACAGGCGGCAACCGAAGATAATAGATGTTAATACATGATGAAGTGGCATATCTTCTACTAATAGTATACTCTTTTTTATAGGAATTTGCTATTGTTATTTTTTATAAACTTATGTTTGATCGCATCAACATTTTGTTTATTTCTTTTTACTTTATGATAATTCATCATCCTTTTCTAGTTTATTTATGTTTCTCTCCGGATATTACTTCCAAGAAAATTTTTCCTATTCTTCCATTTCTGTCGCCTTGTCCCTGACCGGCAGCTCTCGCAGGTCCTCCATCAACTTGGTAACAGTGCCATTGCCACCGAGATTGTGATACTCGGTGTACATCTTTTCGGCAGCTTCCAATCCATGCAGCGTAATCCATCCGCGCTCGATATAGTGGTAGTACGCTTGAACTACCCTGTCCCGGAGCAGCGCCTGAATTCCCAGCTCAATCGCCTGTTGGCGGAGATCCTCCCGCTTCTGTCGCTGCCACATCAGCTTGACAATAAAGCCAAGACCGGTTAGAAGTCCTGAAAACAGAACTTCCAACCAGTACTTTGCAATCCACTCAACCATCCTCTCACCTGCTTATCGCTTAAAATAATCTTTGATGGATTCGACTACAGCCTGCGCCACACCTTCCGCTTTTGGAACAAACAGGTGCAACATCGGGGACTTGTCCTGATAGAACCATGGAATGTCTTTGACTTCCTCCAGAGGAATTTCCACTGCCCCAAGGAAAGACGGTTTAATTTTAATCATCTTGAGGTGATGTTTATAGAAACTCTGAGCCTTGCGGCTTTCCTTGTCATCCCGGTCAATTTCCTTGCCAAGGCGTTCTCCACTCATGCCCTGAATCTTGGTAGTTTTCACTTTGCACTGTGCTGCTTCCTCAACAAACAGAGTATACACAGGTTTTTCTTCTGAAATGCCGTAATATGCAGCATAAGAGTTTGGAGCGTCCAGAAGAACTACATTGTTAAAGTTTTCGGCTTTGAGCGCTGCTACAATATCCTTTGCGGTCTGATTATCGCCAACAATCATTACTTTTTTGTTGCCGTAAAATGCGTTTAATACTGGCATGACACATACCCCCTATTAAAAACCGATTGTTTGAGTATCACTATTTTTGTGATCCAGCCCCAAATCTTTCCAAGCGTTTTCAATAGCAACTCGTACCGTATCCATATCAATCTCAATGCCATGTGCTTTGCACTGGGCCTCGATGTATTTGCTCACCCATTCGAGCTTTTCTTCTCCTTTGCCCTGAGCATTAAAGATGATCTCTGCTGTCTTTACACCTGCGAGAGCATAGTTTTTGATTGTTTCCCACTGGGAATTGGTCAGCTTCGACTTGATAAGTGGAACGACCACGCTGGTGATAACGATGCTAAGTAGTCCGATGACTGCCACAACGATTTCAGTAATATCGATATTCATTTGTTTTCTCCTTCCAAATTCACAGACGTCTGCGAATTTCTATGCTTTGTTCAGATTTTTGACGTTGATGGCGGTGGTAACTGCGCCACCCTTACCGATGACCGCACGCTCACCTTTCAGTTCCATCAGATCAAAGGTATCGTTGTACACCCAGCTCGCCAGCTTACCGCCGTTCCATGGAGCTGCACCCTGTTTTACTTTCACCCGGTCGCCTGCTTTAAGAGCGGAGCTGCCGGAGGATGGTTTTTCTGTTGTAGAGCTGCCGTAATTGATGAACGGACATTCAAACCATGCTGTCCAGCGGGTCGCACCGTTTCCGGAAAGAGGCGTTCTGATCGCTCCCCTGCCGCCGGCACACTCAATCACCCAGCCGTCGCCGATGTACACCCCGACATGGCCCTGCATATAGACACAGATTCCGGCGCGGTCAGGAATAGTCCCGATCGGGCCTTTTACCTTGGCTGCGTTGTACATCATACCGGTATTGTAGTCGAGATCTGAGCGGTAAACCGGCTTGTCCATTGCATCGTTCCACATACAGTAGCCTTTGATCAGACCCACACAATCGCAGGCAGTCTGTCCAAGGTGTTTTCGATGAATGGCTTTATTTGCTCCGCCGTTATAAGTCGGGTACTGTTTTGCTTTACTTTCCAGCAGGCTTTCGGTCAACACGTTCCCAAAGGTTCCCCACACATACCACCATTTTTCATTGAGTGCTTTCTGAGCGTGCTGCACCAGTCCTGCCGGTGTCTTTCCTGTTACGATTGGCATTTTACTGTTCTCCTTCCTTCACTTTGGAGATTGGAGTACAACTCCAATCTTTTGGGGATGGAACACAAGGACTGTTTTCTCTACAATCCCCAACCATCCCTTCCTTTCTTTCTATACTGTTTTGTCCGTCAAATCCTTTTTTCAACCTGCCTGCGATGCTGTGCTGTTTGATAAGCTGATTGAGGCAGACCGCAGCCGCTGCCAGAACATACCCCTGTCCGATGCTGACCGCTACCAGAATTATCCACTGCATCCAATTTGTCGGCTCGCAGGATGCTACCGACACCAGGGCAGATAAAAAGATTCCAACTACGCACAAAACAGTCGGAATCAAGGTATCATCGATCCTGATTGAGCGTTTGATGATACTCCCTAACGCATACAGGCAGGGAACCAGCCACACTGTTTCCGGCATAATGTACTCTTTGACCAGGGATGAAATCTGACTGATTGATTCCACATTTTCCCTCCTTTCACTGTCTTTGAAGCTTGGAACAGCTTTGCTGCGACAAACTTAATGTGATGGAACGTCTAACCCATTGTCCGCACAGCCTTTAACCATCACTACCTTTCATATAAAGAGACAAAACAAAAGGAAAGTTGCACCTGAAAATACAACTTTCCTGCTATTTTTATAATTGTTCTTGTAAAAATCGTATCGCCAGAGTTTTAAAATCTTCTGGCTGTGCGGTTCGCGTTGATAGAGTAGTTGGAGTGACTGTCCGTATCATCTTCCCCGCTACCTGCTGCAGCAGCTTTATCTCTTGGCTTTGCAACTGGATAAATTCCTGTGGGGAATATTGCGTTTCGTCATACACCCAGAACTCACCCTCTCTGCGGATGTTTTTTCTAACATACACTGTAGTAGGTGAGCTTTGTGTATCGATTTCAGGTGGTCGCTCTATCTGGCTGCTTAAAACACTATGAAAAGCTATCATTTTTCTCACTTTCTATATGATACTCGCATTTTCCCTTGTAAACTTTCTTCGTGGTCCGTTGTTAAATCGTATGCTAATATGCTCTGACTACCAATTGCTACATGTTTAGATTCACCACATAACAAATACGACCATTGCTCATTTTTCGACATACTCCAATCGCAGTATGATTGATAAAACGTTGTTTGGCTTCCTTGAAATTTTTCGGGAAACTTCGTCCCATAACTGGGATGCATTTGAGATATATACCCTACGGGAGAACCATTAGGCTGTATGGTATATTTAATACCATACTCTTTAAAGTGGTTCCATAATCCATAACCAGGATAATACATTATGCATATTGTGGGTGTTAAATAAGACTTATCACTCATAAGTCCACATCCTCCAAGCATATATGGATCTCCCCACCAATTTTTTAAATGGAAAACATTGACTGGTTCATCATAGACACTATCTTTCCCAAAAAAAGATGCGCTCACTGTATTGCCAGTTTTATACTGTATTTTTGGTCCAAATCCAAATGCTCTTTGTAAATCAAGCCTTTTTGACATCACTATAAGTAATGATGCAATATAATCTCTTTCACAATAGTTCGACCATAAAAAGTTTCCGCCAAAATTTTTACTTATATTTTGTGTGAAGTCCTTATCCGTATATGTAGATGCTGGTATATTATCTATTGACATCATTGGTCTACTTGAATTACCACCAATAACAAACATGCTAATATATAATTTGTTCCCTATGGTTCCATCATAATGCATAAATGCGTATGCTTGAGAATTATCATCAATTTTATCTTCTGATAATACAATATATAAATAATTCTCATCTTGATACTGTGTTAGATACCATCTAGGAAACTCTACCATCGCATTACCTTCATAGTTAGGATTTGCTATATCGGAAGGTGTACCATCTTCTTTTTTGCTATAATCATTCGGATTCAAATAGTAATCAACTGTTTCATCACGTCTAATCATACAGGGCTTACAATCCTTGACAAACCCAACATCTGCCCAGTCACCGTAATCAAACTCTCCGGTTTCTAAGTTTACCCTTGCAGGTTTCTTTCCCACCGCATCAAGGATATATTCAACCGATGTTTCTGGATCAGAATTATTAAGATCAATTTTTACTCCATATTTGTATTTTTTCTCCGGAGCTGCGCTGAAAGTATTTTCCATGTTTCGGTTTACCTTTCCATCGTCCGAATACGGAAATAACCCGTAATAATAGGTTTTGTTTGGTGTAAGCCCTTTATCGATAAACGGTGTGCTTTTGTACGCATTCCTGATCTGGCTGTTTAATAACTGTGTCCCATCAGTCTCATTTTTAGGAAAATCAATCTCGTTTCGGACAAGATAAGTTCCTGCCCACTTTGACACAAGCTGTCCGTCCACTGTTTTATCGGCAGGATCGGACCACTGAATAGAGACCTCTGTCTCTCCAGCTGTTGCATTGATCCCGGACACATTATCCGGAGCAACTGAAAACTTTCCTTTGCCAATCGGATATTCCGCTACATAAGTACCGCTTACCCTTGTTACCTTCACCCTGTCTCCCAGCTTAAAGGTAATGGATTTGTTATAGCGGTATCTTTTGGCAGTTGCTTCCGATTCCCCATCAAACTGGAGCTGTAACCCATCCTCATAGACACCGACAACCGTTGCAAAATTTGCCTGTGATGGCTCCTCTACTATTCTACGTTTTTCATCCTGATACGATAAATAGTTCATTCAATTACCACCCTTTGTGCAGTATGTGTCATTTCTCCGTCAAAGCTCAGCGTCATCTTCCACTGGGTTTCCTGATAAATCCCACTAGCCTGTGGATGATGAATCGAAACAATATCTCTGACCTGATGCTGATTGAGCGCTGTCCGGAAAGAAATGGTTTCGGTCGAACACATAGACTGAAATCGAAGATTGTCCACATATTTTTGAAGCTCTTCCTGATTTGCGATATCATCCAGTTTCTCGATTGGCGCCTGTACCCTTCCAATATTGACCGTTGAAATGCGGCTGGTCGGAATATCATTTACTGAGACAGCAATCATGGGTTCCTCATATTCCGGAGAAGAAACCATCGCAGTAAAAACATTGTAAGCCTTGTAAATATCGCTGCTGATGTCGACCTGTGGCTTAATTTGAGACAACTCCCCACTCTCATATCTGTGGTCGATGACCGTCCCATCAACCTGTCTGTGAGGCTGTATTCTCGCGTTTCCTTCCGTATCAAACCAAAGAGACTGATAATTGATTTCCGCAAGAAGGCTGTTTATAATTTTTATCCAGCTGGTTCCGATCTCCCAGTCAGCCCGGTCATTTTTCAGCGCCGCATCACTTTGAATGGCAATGATCCTGCTGATTCCCAATTCAAGCAGGATGGACTGGACAATATCAGTATAACGTTGACCTGCCTGAAATAGGACTCTCTTTTCTGTTCTGGAACGCTGTGGGATTCTACCTAAGTCCATCCCTTTTATCTGCCAGAATTTCAATCCTTTTTTATCCATACAGTCATCCGCTTGGCTGATGAGATACTCGCCCAGGGAACTTTCCTTCCCACCAATAATCAGGTATGGCTTTATTCTTGCCTTTAACCAGTTTGGTTTTTGGATGTTTAACACAAACTCCCCTGACAGAGACAGCTTGACTTCCGCATCCGAATCACATTTGACAGAGGGTTTGTTCAGTGCAAATGCCTGACCGATACAAACGCCGTTTTCCACGATATCAAATCGAAATGTCGGTGTTTTATTCAATCTTGACAACCTCCCTCTGTGTTTCTTCTATGGACAGCTTCACATCAGTTGCCCTGTCGCGGCTGCACTCCACTGATACAAGTACGCCGATGATCAGATCCCCTCGGACATCCTTATAAATCACCGTTTTCCCTGTCAGGTTTTCAAGATGATCAGCAGTCGTTTTATCCGTTGTAAACTCCAGCGTATGACTTGCGTCCAGCTCGTTTGACACATGAGTGACCGGCAGGGGATTTCCGGAATAATACACCATCGTTACCGGATAAGATATTTTGATATCATGGCTCGGATAAGAACCTCTTTTTCTTTTAAGCTCGATCCAGCTTAGTGCCTTTAATTCCCCAATCACCCCAAAGGGGACGGAAACCTTCTCTGTTATTCTTTCGCTCTGTTGGTAGCTGCTCTGGTCATCCACACCCATCGCATAATAACTGTGGCTTCCAAGGGCGGTACCATCCAGATAAGTAAAAGCAGTGTCAACTCCTTCCCGCTTCACTGCTTTTCCAATCAGGACATCATCCCGATAGATATAGTTTTGTGGATATGTGCTGTTGATCGACAACGATACCGCATAGTTACTCACACTTGCAGAAAGGGTGATTTGACCGGATGGGGTGTTTTTGATTGTCGTCTGTGCACTTGCCCACGGACTCCAAAGATCAAACTGATTTTTTACCCGCACATTAACTGTAATAAAACCGTCAGGGAGAAAATCCTCCCAACGATAACTTTTTGCAGCTGACAAAACTGACCGTGTACTATCGTTTATTCTGACCTCTGCCTGAATCTGTCCTTCCGATTGCCAGCTGATAACAGGGCGTGGAGAAGAGGTCACACTTGTGATGATCGGAGCAGGAGGCGCAGATCGGACGATAATAGAGGCTGAGTCACTCCAATTTCCCGGAGTAAGATTGCTGTTATAGGTTCTGACCCGCCATTCCAGATTGCCAGCAGGCAGGGTATTTGCAGGAACATCATAATAGGTCTGATCTGTTTGCTTTTGGTCAATCAGTGTTTGCCACTGGGAATCGCTCTCACGATACTGGATTTCATATCCACGCGGCAGCGATGCAGTCGAGATGGTATGTTCCCACTCAAAGCGGTTTACTGCAGAACCATCCAGTGTGATCAGGTTAGGCCGGATAATTTTCGCGCTTGATGTGCCGTCTACGGTGGTAAATTCCTGCCATTCGGTAGTTGCTGTTCTTCCATCATCAGTTGTCACCGAAACTTGCCATTCATAAACATCGGATTCCAAGCTATTGGCTGAAATCACATGAAATGCAGTCTCCCCCGAAATATCAGTGGTTTGGATATTTCCATCGTTTTTCTTGCGAAGTCGAAACTGTGCTGAGGTTTGACTTGTCATTGGGTCATAAAGATAAAGTGTGGGGGCAATCTTCCACTCAAATTTGAAATCTTTGGAAGAGTCAACAAATCCAGTACTTGTGGTCTCTAAATATAAATAGTCTGTATCTATTGTAACTTCCATGTATGGAGGGCTGCTTGTGCGGGATGACTGCATCGTAACCTTGGAATATCCATGATCATAGAAAGGATTAATATAAACAAGTGCCTGTCCATAAATCAGGAAAAATAAAAAGTTATCCCAAAAGCGTTCTTTGGTTAGGAGGTCTGTATAATCACTCAATCTCAAGTAATCAAATTGAAATTCCGTATAATTAGGATACTCTTTATCTAACAGCAATTCATCTTCACCCACGCTAGTAGCTCTTGCATTAATAGTATCTGTACCTAAAATATCGCTGTTTACAATAAATTGATTATATTGTGATTTATATATATCTCCGCTAAAAAGATCTTTTGATACTGCTTCAAAATTAAACAGAGTATAATGTGCAATATCTACAAACGTTTGATTAGCCTCGATAATTGCATTAAAATTAAGTTTAGCTGAGAGAATTTTATGTTTTTTGATTTTCTCATCTATACTAAATTTTAATAAAATAATCTGATTGTGATAATGCTTCTGTCCTATATCAGTAGTATACGCTTTTAGTTCTAGAGTTTTTCCCATGTTCCCCTCGGGAAGACTCTTATCCAGATATACCGATTCCACACAATTGACTCTAATTGTTTCCTGTGCCATTTAGAACCCAGCCCATCCTTTCTGTACGCTTAACGGGTAATCCTTTAACCCGTCCAGAATATCCAGAAAACCGTCAAAATTATCTACCGAAACATAAACGGAAATGCTGTTTGTAACGGTTGCTGTTTTTTCCTGAAGTGTCTTTTTTAAGCTGTCCACTAGCTGAGAAAGATCTCCGGAAGTTCCTGTTCCTCCCAAACCAGAAGATCCAGCACCGACAGAAAGCAGTGTTTGTTCAGCCAAAGGAGATGCAAACACCTGCTCTCCCCTTGCAAAAGTCATGACCTGTGGATTTGGTACGGGAGCTGGTGCCATTCTTGGAGTGCTCATACTCATTACACCAAGATCAGAATTTCTCATACTGCTGTTGATATTATTGTTCTGCTGTTGCTGATTGAGTTCCCGCAGTTTTTCAATCAGTTCTTTTACCGCCTTCACTGCATTGGTCGCCGTTTCCACAATTCCCTGCAACGCTTTTACCAAAAATGTTTCGATTCCAAATTTCAGTGGTGAAATTTCATTTGCAAAATCAGACAAAGCCTGATCCAGCTGATACTGTGCATCCTTTGCCTCCACCATCGCTGAATTGTTCTTTTTATAAGCATCAGTAAGTCCGGGAAGATCTGTTTTGGACAGCTGCTGCAAAACATATTCCTGTTCTTTTCCACTTTCTGCCGCTCGTTTTAATCCGTCATTGAATTTCTCTACATCAATACCCACACGTCCCAGAAGTTCCCCGAACTGCCCCACTGCTTCTTTGGTTGCAATAGTTTCCTGTAAGGAATCTGCAAGGGATTCGATCTTTAAGGTATCTGGAAATTTGATTACTGCATCAGAAAGGCGTTCCACAATAGCAGCCATGTTATTATCAGTAAACCCAGCCGCCAGAAGGTTTGACATTGCTTCGGTGTTTGCGTTAAAATCTTCGGAAACTACATTAAATTCTTCCATACCAGTTCGCACCGTTTCCATTGAAACGCCTGCTGCTTCAGCATTTACTTCCAAAATAGCAAATCCTTCCCGCATTTCTTCGGTGTGTTCAAACAAGGTATTCACCGCAGCAGTAAGAGCGACTACCGCTCCCACTGCCACACCGCCGATAACGCCTGCCATAGCAGCACCAGAAGCGGACGCACCACCCAGGCTTCCTGCAAGGCTTGTGATCACGCTTGCCGCAGAACCTCCCGCTCCTGGAAGCAGCTGCAAGCCCTGTGACAAAAGATTCATTGCATTTCCCGCAGTCTGTCCGCTTCCCGAAAGCCCTTCGGTAGAGCTTGCCACATCCGAAAGACCGCTTGCTGCACTGGAAGCATTGCCGGAAATATCCCCCAACGCCTGCCCGGTTTCTGTCGCACTGGATGCAAGCGAATCCAAACTGCCGTCAGCGGATGCAGCTGCCGAACCTAACTGCTCAATACCACCCGCCGACGAAGATGCCTGACTTCCTGTTTTCCCCAAAGAAGATGCTGCCTGTGCGCTTGCTTCGTCCATCTTCTGGGCTTTTTCGGCGTACTTGTCCGACTTGTCGATCATCTTGTCCAGTGCTTCCTCTGCCTTGAGAAGGTTCTTTTGCAGCTTGAGTGCTTCCTCGCTGTCTGGCCCTTTCAAATTGGAAACTCGCTCATATTTTTCCTGCAGGGCATCCATGAGTTTCTTTTGGACTTCGATCTGTGCATTGAGGTTATCCCACTGTTTTTGCAGTTTTTCCATATCTCCTCTTTGCAGCTGGTCGATGCTCTTTGCAACCTCCCCCATCGTTTCGGCGGTGGATTCTGCGGCTTTCTCTACCTTATCAAAGGATTGTCCTCCGGTTTTGGCAAACGCTTCAAAATTCTTGGTCATCGAGCTGATCTCTTTTGTCAGCTTACTATTATTGATTTCGGTATCAAACCGAATCGTTCCATCTGATGTTGACATCTTCCACCTCCTAGATGTAGAATCAATTTGAATAATATGTTGTTTAGGGGTGTTCTCTATGATTTGTCCAAATTGCAAGACAGAATGCAGCAGCAACTTTTGCCCAAACTGCGGTGCAAAATTAAATCAGCCAAATCCCTCACAATCTCCAACGCCGGCAGAATCTGTCCAGACATCTGAACCATATATTGAAGTCAAGGACCCCAAAGGGAAATGGCCTGCTTTTTTCCTCTGCTTATTTCTGGGATGGCTTGGTGCACACCGCTTTTATACTAAAAAATATGCCAGTGCAGCTGTCTATCTCCTGATGCTGGTTCTCGCTCCATGGGCTTTACCTTTCTGTATCATCTACGATCTGATTACCATTATTACGAATTCCTTCTTCTGGGATCACAAACAAATGGTCGCACGCTATCAGGCTTCAGAAAACAAAAACAGAATTGAAGGTTGGATGATTGCGATGCTTATTCTGATTCCGATTTCTCTTTTGCTGTCTTTCCAATCTGATGATATGTTTCACACTGCAGTGGAAATGTTCTGCTTTTTTGGTGTTCCGGTATTCGGTATCCTGACACTGGATTCATACCGAAAAGGAAAACCCTTTGCAATGTCTTTGGTTTTCTGCTTAATCTGCCTTGCACCATTTTTGGCTTATGGAGCAGGAATCATCTCTTTATAGAGCTAATCTTCATCCTCATATTCACTATCTTCCAGCGCATAGAGCCGCTGCAAACGGCGGATCTCTCTGCGCTGTTTTGCGTCCTTCATTTTGGAAAGTTCCTGAGAACCGATCCCGCGAATTTCCATTCTTCGCCTGATCTGGCAGCCCTGCGGCAGACTATGAAATAACGCCATAAACTGCCACCAGTGCATATCTTCCTGTGTCAGGTCGATTCCGTTATAGGTCTTAAAATCAGCCCAGACCGCCCAAAAATCCTTTTTCAGGTCGAGCACCTGCCTGTCGTCCTCGCTCGGGACGTTGGGCAGTCCGCAGCGGCAGAACCACGCCGCCTGTAAAAACAGCTCCAGAAACAAAAAAGGGTCCGGCGGCGCTGGGCTTTTTAATACCCTTCTCAGCGCAAAGACCTGCTTTTCCTCGATGGTCAGGTCATTCCTGCTTAAAATCGCTTCAAAAGCAATCCAGCTTCGAAATCCTGTTTTAATGGGATACCCTTTTCCCTGCACAGTGAGGGTCTGGGGCAGAGCATCAATCTTCCCCATCTTCTTCCTCCTGCATCTTTGCTTCGATGTACTGGTTGCGGTTTAACAGAAGGTTTGCGTAGATAAAATTGCAGACCTCCATGTGTTCGGCGGAGTTTGGCTTTCTGTTTTTGAAGATTGCCTCGTACCCTTCGATGCCGAGCACCCGGGTGATAAAGCCTTTCGCCGTTTCATACAGTGCGCGGTTTGCGTCCTCCGCCTCCTGCATCCGGGCGATCATATCCCCGTTTTCCTGAGGCTGCATCATCTTTTCCCTTGCCTGCTGCAGCTCCTGATAATGCTGCATCAGGTTGGAAAAGCTGTCGATGACCGCCGATACCATCCCCACGTCAGTGATGTCTAAGTCAAACTCCATCCCACAGATTTTTACTGTGGGACGGGGTGCAAAGTGAAATTCATTCATTTTTTAACCCTCCGCTTTTGCCCAGGTGTATTTGCCCATTCCATCATTGGTGACAGTGCCCTTTTCCGACGCGCCGGTCTTGGTGATGCTGAAGCTGATATCCGCACGCATCTGAGCTTCACCGGATCCGTCGTTCTGGATAGACACCGTTGCCGGATATCTCTTTCCGTTTGGAGAACCTGCATCGATGACATCGTAGTACTCGATGATTTCGACATTTCTCTTGTCTAGATTCTCGAGCATCATGTCAAAGACCATATCCTGCACAGGGTCGCCCAGTTTGCGGTGACCGGTGAAGGTTCGGGTGATCTTCTGGGTGGCAGGCTCGGATTCCGGCGTACCTCTGCCGTCCATGTAGTAGTAATCTTCGCTTTCTTCCTCGATCTCGGTTTCGGTCGCAGCGATGCCGACGGTGATCGGCTTCCAGTCCTCTTCTTCCTTTGTGCCGAGATTCATGAGGTAAATTCGGTTATAGTTTTTCGGCGTCTTGAGTGCCACGCTCATCATCCTTTCTCATAAATCAAAATAAACTGCGCCTGATACAGTCCTTTCACGCCGTCCTCATCCTGAGAAAACAGCATCGCATTCGCTGCCCGCATCGATTCCGCAGACTTCCCGTCGCTAAGCTTCGGAAGATTCCTCTTTCTGGTCTGGATGTCCAGCCAGTCCGAAAACTTCTCAAAGAAACCGGTCGCTTCGATGCGCTCCCGGTCGGAGTTGGTGTAGGTGCGAAAGTACAGTGCAAAATTATGCTGACAGACCGCCGAGCCATCCATATAGGTGGAGATTGGCTCTCCTTCTCCGTAGTCAGCGATACCGTAGTTGTCCGGTTCTGAATCGGTGTAGTCAGTATAGATGGCTGCCATCTCTGAAAGATACGGACAGGTGGAGATAAATTCGGTCACACTCTCGATGATGCTCATACTGATTTACCACCTGCTTCCTTTGCAACCAGTTTACTGATTTCCTGTTTTTTCTCTTCCCACATTCTCGGAATCCACATTGCTCCCCGCTTTCCTCCGCCGCCATAATGCAAGCTTTTGTTTGTGACCTTCTTCGGCGGTCTGCCGACCATGACTTTGCCGAAGTATACATACCTTGAATACGGCTGTACGTAGGTGATGTGGTCTTTTCCGACCTGTGCGGTGCGGATGAGCGTTTTGGAACGCATCGGGGTGTAAGGTTCTGCCTGCTTGTAAATCTCATTGGTGAGCACCTGCTGCACCCTTCCTCCCGGCTGCAATCCTCTGGACTGGATGAGCTTGGAGAGCGCACCTGTGTCGACCTTAACTGTCATCGGCATGTTAGAACCCTCCAATCCGGATGTGCGGGAGGAGCTTTCCGAGGAAAGTTCCTTGGAAGTTTCCTCTATTATCCGACACTGCATTGATTGTGATGACTGCATCGCAGCTTTTCTCGAGCCATGTCGGTAGGGTATCGTCATCGGGTGCGCTCCAAATCTCGCCCAGCACAATCTTATCTTTTGGCGATACCGTCCACATTCCAATTTGATTTTGGAGGAAAAAACGGCGGGAAACAAAGGCTTTTCCCTGTGTATCTGCACCGACTGGGATGCGGATGATGCAGGTTTCGCTTGTCTGCATTCCTTCTTTACCTGTTTGAGCTGCGTGCGAGTACTGCCATGACACGCCTTTTATGACAGTGCCTGCCCAGCGTTCCCTGCGGTCGGCATCGATGTAGCGGTTGAAAATAGTAATCGTCCTGTTTGCGCCTAACATCTTCCCACCCCTCGATACAAAAGTCCTGTGCCGGACAGATACCGGCGGGCAACGTTTAAGACACGCTGCTCCGCCGTCTGCTGGCTGTTTGGGTTTGCGTAGCTTTCGCTGTATCCGTCGTTGGATGCGCTGACAATGCCGCCGCCTTTGGTTTCGTTGACAAAGACCACCTCCGCGATGGCGCAGCAGGCTTTCTTGATCTTCTCGGAATACGGTCCGTTTCCGTCTGCTTTTCCGTCGGTCAGGTAGTCAATCCAATCCGCGGCACGCTCTGCAAAGGATGCAAATTCCTGTTCGGACAGCTGATTGCCGCGGAAGGTGTCAACATAATATGCGTAATCGGCGTATGCCATTGTCTATACCTCGTGCTCTTCCGGTGTTTTTTCCTCTTCCTGCTGTTCTTCCTCCGGCGGATGTTTTAACTGGACATGACTTTCCAGTTCTTTTTTTGTTTTAAAACGTTCTCCACATTTCGGGCAACGATATTTGTGTGGCTCTAATTTCAAACCGACTGTTCTCATATTAAATCCTCCTTAACCTGCTGTTTTGTGGTGCAGATAGATGCCTTTTACCTTGTTTTCGTATACATCCGCAAGACCGTAGGCACGGAACATGAATCTCCAGGAATCGTTGGTCTGGTTTTCTTCTGGAGAGATGATCTTGTTGACGGTATGTTTTGGATACTGGAGAACTGCCGGTTTATGGATGACCATAAAGTTGATGTTCTTGCCTGCCGAATTCTTTTCGTATCCGCCCACTTCCTGACCATCTTCACCGGATTTCAGGTCGATCTTGGTGTAGAAACGGGTCTGTGGAACCAGGATGACCTTCTCAAAACGAGCCATTACATTGGTCGATTTGGTCTTGTCCACATCCTCCACCATGCCGTACAGGGTCGGTGTGATGAAAAGGTAACGCTGGGTGTCCGCTACCTCCGCTTCATCCATTGTGTTTGTCGCTGCTCTGAGTGCCGCAATGACTGCCGCGCCATCCTCAAGCGCAGCTTCCACGCTGCTGATACCGCTTACCGAAGCATAGGTCGCAAAGCGGAATGCATCCAGCTCCGGCGCTGTCTTGGTGCGGATAAACTCGGAAGCCAGCTTGCCGAATGCGATTCCTGCGGTCTCCTCGTTGTCCATGTTGTCCACGTTGAACGCACGGCCGCGGTCATAGTTAAACTTCACCGTTTCGTTGGTGAGGGTCACATCGCCATTCGGATAACCCTTTGCGCGGTCATAGTTTCCCAGACCCTGCATATCGATCTTCGGGACGATAATCTCATTCGCATTCGCTCCTGCCTGTACCAGTGCAGGGTCGCCGTCCAGTTCGTTGGTCTTGGCGGATACCTTGTACACTTCATCCAGCAGCGCGATGTACTTTTTAAACAACGTGATACTGTTTGCCATACTGTTTCATCCTTTCTTTATTTTACAGGCGCAAGTCCCATCACGGCGCGCGCATCATTGTCGTTCATCTGCTGGAAGGACTGACTCTGTGTGGTAAACTGTACCGTTGGTGCGGCACTGCCAAACAGCATCTTGCTGTCCTCCGCTTGTTTGAGCGTTTGGAGCTGCGCATCCAGTCCGATGATGTCGTCTTTATCCTGATTGTATTTGAGCGCGTCCATGTCCAGCAGCGCCTTGACTGCTTTCGGGTTGCGTGCCTGTGCCTGAGCAAGTTTTTTATCCAGCGCGAAACCGAATTTCAGCTGCTCGATTTTTTCCGCGCTGTCCTTCGCGGCCTGGTTATATTTCTCTTCCCATTGTGCCGCCTTCTGTTTAACCCCCTCGATGTCCAGCTCCTTAAAGCCGGCAATCTGCTGGTTTGCTTCGGAAAGCTGTCCCTTTACCTCTTCCAGCTCGGTTTTCAGTTCTTCCAGCTCGTGGGATTCTTTGTAACTTTTCGCAAACTCGGTTTCGAGTCCCTGCTTTTTCTCTTCCGGCACTTCGATGCCGTGCTTTGCCAGTAATTCAAACAAACTCATTATGTTTTGCTCCTTTCATATCGTTTTGCGCCTGCGGTAGACTTCGCGGACAGGCTGCGGTCAAAACCGTACTCCTGCGCACGCTCGTTTTGCTCGATCAGCCCCGCCGCTTTGGAGAACTGCCGGTACAGATTCCTTTGCAGTTTAAGCCTTGCCGACAGAGCGTCAAACTCCGCCTGAATGGCTTCCCGGCTTTCCTCCGGGCAGTTTTTGAGCACCTGATCCCAGGCGATCAGCTCACGCTTCGTTTTTCTCATTGCCCGCTCGATCTTTCGCTGCTGCTGGGTGGCGGCGTAGGCGTCATAGGTTTTCCCCTCAAACACAAAAGGAGCGGGGTCGATCTTGTTCAGATCTTCCCTGCTCCATGTATAGGGGGCGTCTTTATCCGGCACGGGATGGATGTCGTGCCGTCATCCGTAGTCGTTTAGCTCCCCATGTGTCAGTTCCTGCTCGGTGGGGTAGTGGGTGCCGGTGGTGTCAAATCGCTTTCCCTGCCATTTCTGGTGGGTGGGACGTGCACCGGAATGGGCGGAGATCTCCCAGATGGTGACACCCATCTCCTCGCCGCGCATCCGTGAAGTTTCCCTTGCGGTGTCCTTGATTCCGGACAGCACCGCCCGCCGCACCGCTACATCCATGCGGTTTGTGTGCCCGCTCGCATAGTCCACCACCCGCAGGCCGCCGCCCGCCATCTCCGCCACCGCTTTTCGGATTGCCGACACCACATCCAGCTCACCGGACTGCGCCTGCATCAGCGCAAAGTCAAGTGTGTTCTGATAGTACTGCGCAATCGGCTGGAAGATGAGCCTGTCCCCCACCCGCTTTGCAAATCCCATGCTTTGGGTCAGGTTGTGAAGCTCTTCCCCCGTTCTGCGGCGGGACGCCTTGATAAAGTTGTCGAGCTGTTCGCTCTCGCTGTCCGGCGGTTCCATGCCTGCGGCTTCATAGATGGGATTGTCATACTTGACCGCCTCCCCCATCGCATCGTCAAACAGTGTCATGATCTCCGCTTCACTGCGCCCGGTGATTCTTGCCACCTCAGCCTGTATCTTGTCGATGTTCAGTCCCCAGCTTTGCGCCTGCTGCAACTGGTGGAGAGCGGTCTGGGTTGCTACTTTTCCCACCGAGGTGGTGAGCCTGCGCACAAGGTCAGCTATGATAAAGTCTTCCAGCTTCTGATAGAGGTTTACGATTCTATCCGGCGCTCTGGCAAGATATTGCGGTGTCAGCATTAAACCATCCCTCCATCATCGACCAACCTGCTCATCTCCCCGAGCATCCCTCTTGCTTCTTCTTCCGACACCTCAAAGTACCACGCAAGCAGCAGCTCCGGCTTCATGCCGATGCTCACCAGCTGCATCCGGCGGCTGAACTCGGTCGCGGTATCTTCAAAGATGCTGTCCCCAAACGATACCGTCAGTTCGTAACTGCCCGATGGTGCCAACTGATAAAGCGTTGCCATCACGTCCATCGCTTCGATCAGCTGTTCTAGTGCTGCCTTGCTCTGCCGCTGGATGTCGCTGACGGTGTAATAGGTGTTCCTGTCCTCGCTGATGACCTGTGTGGCAGTCACTGCTCCGGTCTGCACATCCAGCGAGTATGTTCCGGAGGAAACACCGGTCTGCGCTTCATAGATCCGCAGCAGCTGATTCATACCGTCCTGATATGCCTGCTGTCTGATCTCCGGCGTGTAGTCCTCAAACATTTTATTCGGGTCGTTGCCAAAGTCCAGCGCCTTGTAATAGTCGCTTGCATCGCTGTCCACCGGAATAATGCAGGAACCATCATCCCTTACCTTTAACGCTTCTTCTGCAATTATCATCTTGCGCCGTCCAGAATTGAACTCAAAGCAATAGTCGGAATACATATAGTCAATATCCCTTAAAGTATCCATCGCGTTTGCATACATCGACACCGGCAGCTTTGAGCCGTCCACCGTATTGGCAAACGGCATTCGCAGCGCCGAAAACAGCGGCTTGCTGATTCCTTCGATTGCAACGACCGGCTCAATTTCTGCCCACGGTGCAAAGTCGCTCAAACTGATCTGCGTTCCTAAGTTTTCCGCACTCCTGCTTTTGTATGCGGTGTTGCCGATGTGGTACACCCCATCCACAAAGTAGTGGCGTTCCAGTCTGGTGTAGACATACCCGCCGCCGCTTCTCTGGTCAATAAACACAGCTTCCCTAATGTCTCCTGTCGGTTCGATAGTCAGTGGATAAAACCGATCCGCCCGCACAAAATCGACCGCAATCCCACCGCCGTACAGATACGGCTTTAAGGCGATGCAGCCTCCTGCGATTGCTTCCTCAGTCCTCGCGATGATCTGCGGGAGGACGTAGCGGTCGACCTGCTGCTGCAAAAAGTCCGCCCGCGCCGAACCTTCCACCTTAAAATGAAGCTCTGCATTGACCAGTCTGGCGAGATACAAGGATGAGGTGGACGCAAGGTTGATTGTTCTAGGGTGCTTGCGGCTGAGCCACCCCGGACTCCCTGCAAAGGCATCCATCCACTGTTTTAATGCGTTTGTCATCTCATCAGATGCCGCCGGTTCTACCTGTACCGCCTGCTTAATCACATCTTTTCCGAACATCCTGCTAAACCACCTCCTTACACTCTGCCATGCTTCTTTTATCATCCTTCCCACCTCCCTATCGGAGCTTTCTTCTCATCGTCTGACAAAAATACCGCATCTGGTCCATGCTGTGGTCATTTTCCTTGATGACGGCATCCTGCCCTGCCTTTTCGTCCCAGCGATACGCCCCGAACTCTTTGATGGTACTGACGCAGCTCTCATGGATTTTTAACCTGCCCTGCGCAATCAATGTTCCGGTAAAACGAATCCCATCCAGCACCGAGTTGTCAGCATCGCTGATATGGAATTTTCCATGCCTGCGGATGCACTCTTTGAAGCTCGCCGCGCTGGGGTCGATGATGACACGCTGAATCGGCGTACCACCGACAAAGGCGACAAGGTCCTGATAATATTCCTCGTCGGTCTTCTGCCTGCGCTCTTTGCGGCTGTCGTGATAGTATTCTCTTTCCATGAAGACCTTCCCGTTGTGCAGCCGCCACAGTCCCATCGCGGTCGGGTTGATGGTTCCATAGTCCATTGACACATAATAAGTCCCCTCTGTACCGTGTTCGGAGAATATGTGCTTCTCACTACTGAACATCGGATAGACAAGCCCTTCGGCTCTGGTCCACAGCCCGAGGATGTAGCGGTCATAAAACACCGTCCCTGCATATTCCCGTTTCAGGTTCTCCTTAAACGCTTCCGGCAGAAAAGGATTGTCGTCGATGGTATAGGTCTGACTGAAGATATCGGCATCACTGTCCAGAAACTGCTTGAGCCAGTGGTCGGGATGCTGCGGGTTGAACGTCCCGTCAAAGCAGGAATAATCCTTGTCCAGTCGGCTTTTCAGAAGTGTGAACACATCCTCCGACCAGTCCGCTACCTCATCGCCGTAGCAGTACTTGAAGGAAGCGCCTCGAAGCTTTGATACCTGAGATATCTTTTCCGCGCCCAGACAGTAGCATTTTTCGCCGAATATCCACGCGGTATTGTCGCTGGAGATCGTGCCGACCAGCTCATCGCCGTAGATGTTGCGCATCGGCTCGAGCACATTTCGCTCGATGGTGGACTTGGTGACGCCGAGGATGACCGACAAGCCATCCATTCCGACCCGCTCCCGAATCCGCATGGGGATGATCCACTTAAAATCAAGATAGGTTTTGCCTGAACGGGTCGCCCCGCCCTTAAAGTTCCACCGGTGATTGGCACACCGCACAAACTCAATCTGTTTCGGACTTAACAGCATCTCGAAACTCCTTTAATAATCCGTCCAGCCGCTCCATTGCATCCTGTGAGCGATCACCCGCGGCATATCGCTTCATCAGACTGTCGCCCGCTTTGAGCCGATCAGACAGGGAAGCATCCAGTCCGAACTGGTCCTTTACCTCTCCGCGCATGACAGCGGAATAAAACCGCAGCACTTCGTTTGAGTCTGCGATCAACGCTTTGTCCATCTCTGCGCGGCGTTTGGCAATATATTCGGAAATCACAGGTTTTAACAAGTTTTCAGCCCCAATCTGCTGAGCCGAGTTCTTGCTGTACCCCGCAAGCCTTGCCGCCTCCGCTGCATTTCCGGTTTGCAGGTAATATTCGCAGAAATCCTTTTGTTTTGGTGTTAGCTTCATCCGCTTTCACCTCTCAAGAGTTCTGCCAGTTTTTGTACAACCTCAGAAATGCGGTAACTTTCCAGCAGCTTTTCATTTTTTATTTTATTCCCATGCTGCCTTGGCACAGTTAGCACATATTTTGTTATCATTCGCTTGCTTTGTTCTGAATAGGACTGAAACTGGTTGATTTTGGCCTTGACACCCTTACAAAGAAGGGCAGTCTGCAATTTGTACATCAGTCTTTTGAGGTTCATAAAAATGCCCTTCTTTCTTATTGCTTTTTTCAAGTTTAAACATAAAAACAGGCATGAAAAAAGCCGGTCTTTCCAAAAGAAATCCGGCTAAAAAATATAAAACAACCGCATAATTAAGCGATTTTTTTACTAAAAACATATTGACATACTGCTACCAGTATGCTATAATATAATCAATGAAGGGAGGTGAACAAAATGGAAAGCAAAATAAAAGAGCTCATCAAGCTGGTAGCACAACTCGAAGAGCTCACGATAAGAATTATCAGCTTGGCCGGCTGGATTTTAATTCTTATCAAACTTTTCCGTTAAGGGTTGGGGTGCAAGCCCCCTCCCTTTACCTTAAGTATACCAAACCGCTTTCCAAAATGCAATCATGAAAAAAGATATTTTTAAACTTGTAATTGAATTGCTGACTCTTGCAGGACTTTTATTCTTCCTGTATTTCATGATCTGTTCCATCTTTTAGGAGGTGCTCTATGGGAAAAACATCTACTCAGGTCAAGCAGCGATATTTGGACAAAGCCTATTCTCAAATCGCTGTGCGCCTACAAAAAGACCTTGTTGCTCAATGGGAGGAGGCTATCAAGACTGACGGTATCAGCAAGGCGGAGTTTATCCGTCGGGCGATCACGCAATATCTTGAAAGCAGATCCTCTTCTGCAAAATAAGGCACACAAAAGCCGCTTGTCCTTTCGGGCAGGCGGCTTTTTGCGTTTTAAGGAGAGTTCAAAAGGAGGCGTTCCTGTCTAATTCCACTATAATTGTATCACTGTTTTTATGTGGCTTTCAATGGCCTGTTCGCTGATTTGGTTTAATGCTTTCCTGTGCAGACGAAGCACCCAGCGATAATTAAAATCCATCCGCACTGCGATTTCCTCCCAGCGCATCCCATTTATGTATCGATAAGATATGAGCTGGCGCAGCTTGATATCGTCTAGGGATTCCAGTAATTTTTTAATATTCTCCTGAACCATTATTGCCTGATGGAGTTTTTGATTGAGCTTGTCTGTCAGCTCCGCTACCTCGACCGCTGCTGTCTGAACCTTATCACTCCCGCCACCATGCGGCATATCGCTGTATGATGGGCTGATTCTTGTTGCTAAGTCCTGCCAGCGTTGCAGCTCTTTGGTTATCTGGTCAATCTCGATGTGCATAATCCGATATTGATTCAGGTATCTGCATTTCTCTTTGTTGTCCACCGTTCCCACTCCCTCTCATTGCCTGATGTTCTCTCACCAGCTTATCTACAACCTTCCCTATCTCTTTGTATCCTGCAAGCCGTGCATACTCATAAAGATGATAGGCGGTCTGGGCAGTAATCAAAATGGACAGGCGGCGAAGGTTTTTGTTTTTCATGCTTAATCCTCCTTCAATCCGCGCCATTCCCAATTATCGTTTGTTCCGCACGGTTCTTTCGCTTTGCAGTTTGGTGCATTAAACCACTTACAACATGAACAACAATGTCCAAATATACGCAAGTCATTGACTGCCGCATCCTTCTCCCTCTCTGACTTTTCTGCTCTAGATTCGGCTTCCTCAGCTTGCTCGAAAAGGTTGACAATAGCTTCAGCTGCTGTCCGAAGCAAATCAACATTGTTAATTCGTCCACCAACCTCTTCTGCAATCATTGCAGAAAATTTTAAGCTGTTTGCTAATTCATGATAATTCATGCTTATTCTCCCCTCAATGCATCCATAACCGCTTTCAAAGCCTTGTGCATTTCTTCATATTCCGGACAACTCGGTGATGGAACATCGTTATTCCATGCGATATCATAGGCTTTGCTTATTCTTTCTTTCAGACTATTGATTTCAGATAGAGGGTCTGCTTTTACTGTTCTTTTTAAGATCACTCTTCCTTCCTCTATGTAGATCTCTACCTTTTCGCCTGGCTCCATTCCAAGCTCTTCTCTGAAATCCGATGGAATGACAATTCTGCCTAAATCATCAAGTCTTCTTGTTACACTTCTTTTCATGATTCTACATCTCCTATTTCTTAAACTTTACCCCGGTTAAAACTTCCAGCGCATGAAGGCTCAGGTCGATCACTCTGCCCTTGTCCGCCTCCTGATTCCGAAACTCTTTGTTGATTTCGTGCAGCAATTCCTCCACTTTCAGGGTGTTTTGCTGATAGGTGCGGTATACCATCAGCCTGTCCGTTTCCTGCTCCCTTGCATCATGAAAAAGCTGTTCTGCCTTTTCCTTTTGGTTTTTGGCTTGTGTCCCGTTTATGGTTCTGTTACGGAACGCTTCCAGAATGCAAATTACCGTCAAGTAAGCAAGGTGCTCTGATTGACTGCTGATTTTTGGCAGTTCCAAGCCACTTTTGGCATATTCTACAATTTCAGAAAATTCCATTTTTGCCATCCTTTTTTATTTTTCATCAAGAGAATAACTACCAGACTACCTACAAAACCAACTTTCCTATAGAGGGCTATGGTATAAAAAATATTATATATTTTTCACTCTATATATTAATATGATTTTTTAGTAGTCTTAGTAGTTATATATAATATAATGGCTTAATTACGCCATTTTCTGCGACTACCAGAACAACTACCAGCCGGTAACCAGCTACCAGAAATTAAAACGGTAAATCTTCCCTGAGTCGTTTTTGCCCGGAGATTTTAACCCAGCATCGTTGATTCCCCCATGTGGCTGTTTTTCTTGGGCTACTTAACTTTATCCAACCAGGAGCATTCTGCATGATGAGGGACAGCTCGTTTGAGTCTTTACGGTTTGGCTTGAATGACTCATGCAGCGCGCGCTCCCAAAGCTCGATGATGCAGACCGTTTCACCGTCCTGCTTTTCGTTCAGGTACTGAGTGACCATTCCCACACGATAATCGTCCTCCAGCGCACTTTCCTGATGGTACTGCACTTCCTCGATCAGACTCTTGTCCAGCACCGGAGGAAGATTGCCCTGCAAAAAGAGCTGATAAGCTTCCGCCCAGCACTGTTCGATATAAGCTTTGAGCTCTTCCTTGTGGTCAAACAAATCCCTTCCGGAATTGTTGCACACCACCGGATAATACCGGCGGTTTCCGGTTTTGTCGGTCAAAAATTCTGCGGTGTTGGTCGTTCCGATAAAGATACACTGTCTGGGATTTTCGGTAATGCGGCGGTCAAAGGGTTTGCGGTATGTATCGACCTGCCGGGAAAAATAGCTCTTTGCCGCTTCGACTTCCTTTGTTCGTTTGAGGGCAAGCAGTTCGCTGACCTCACAGATCCAAGCGCCCTCCACCGCCTCGATCCCGCGCTGACCGTCAATCTCGTTGACCTCCCGGAAGAAGCGGTCTTCCATCGCAAGCCATCGGACAAAGGTGGACTTTCCTTCTCCCTGCTTTTTGCCGATCAGCACCGCCATATCCTCAAACTTGCACCCGGGATTGAATATCCGGTGGATACCACCGGCAAAGATTAAACGGGACACTTCTTCGGAGTATGCACAATCATCTGCTTTCATCCAGTCGATAAGCAGCCGTTTGATTCGTTCCTTACCATCCCACACAAGTGACTTTATCTTATCCCTGACCGGATGATATCGCTTCTGTGCAAACCGCACACGCAAAGCATCATCCAGTTTCTGTGGACTGTACAGATGATATTTCTGCTCGATATATCCGCGCAGCCAGCTGTCATCTTCATCAGTCCAGCGCCGGGTGACGCCATTTTCTATGCGCTCCGGCGTGTTTGACAGTTCGTTAAAGAGGAACAAATCTTTCAGTCGCCCATCCCCTTGCAGGATTGCCATAAAATTTTCGATGGTGAGCGCAGGCGTCCCTTTCTCGGTATAGCGCAGAGGGATAGGATTATTAAGGCTATCCGAAAAAGTGTTCTGCTCCCGTTCCATTGTTCTTTTCTGTTTTTGATATGCTTTCCATAGCTTTAAAAATTCGGTCTTTTTGCCGAGTTCTGCCGCGCGGCTTTGCAGTGCAAGAAGTTCTCTTTGCTGATCCACCTCATCCTCGATTTCCAAAAGGTTTAAAAAGATGCGCTCGTCAAGGATGGTCACCGCGGTCAGTTTATCTATCAGGTTTCCTTCTTCCAACCTATTTCACCTCCTATCTGTTGGATTTCATAATCAAGATGCTCAATTTGTGCTGCCAGTTCAGCGGCTTCCTGTGCCTGCTCATGGCTGGCTATTTCAGAACTTTTGATTTTAAGCCATAGAACTCGCCTTTGAGCAATTCTGCTTTGTAGTTCTAACTTGAATGCTGATTGTTCTTTCGCTTTTTTTCTCTGCTCTGACAGCCGCTCACGATAGTTTCGGTATGATTCTTTGCTGTCGGAAAGTCTCAAATGAAAATCTGCATCCAGCTTTTTGAGTGCATCCACAAAGGAACACCGCTCCATCTCCATCACAAAGTCGATGACTGTTCCGCTTTTGCCGCATCCGAAGCAGTGCCAGGTGTCCTGCTGCAAATACACCTTGAGGGACGGGGAACGGTCACCACTGTGGAATGGACAGTGCAGGAATCCGGCTCTGTTCGGCTGCAAGTGATATAGCGCAAGTACATCAGCAAGCCTTACTGATTCCCTCACCCTCTGCGCCAGATTCTCCATCATGCTCAAGCACCTCTTTTGCGTGATAATACAGGATTTTATAGATAATCCTGCCGCATTCATCCGGTTTGCAGAAGATAAACTGCAAATCGTAGCGGATGGACCATGCCAGAATAGAGGCAATCAGTGCATTTGGATTTAATCTACTGCGGTAACTTCCGTCAAACACCTTGCTCCAGTCGGCATTTTCAATCAGCAGATACATCTTGATGCCGGCGGCTTTCCCCCGCTCGAACTCCCTCTGAAACCGCTCTCTGCCTGAGGTAAAGCACTGGCAGAGTTCGTCCAGATTCATCTTTCTTTCGATGGAAACAGGGAGGAAGTGGGTTTCTCCCTCCACTGTGTATTCCCCGGAATAGTCACCTGCGTTCAGCTTCTCTCGCCGCCAGTGTGGGAAATCCTTCCTCCGGCGGCGCAGATTCATGGTATCCTGTTCTCTGGTATCGATCAGGACGGTCAGGCTTTCCAGAGCGTCCTTCACTTCAAAATGCGTGTAACTCATAGCTTAAAATGGAAGGTCTTCTTCAGAATCATCTTCTGCGGAAATGTTAAGGTCAACCGGCTTCTGGTCTTTCGGTAAAGGCTTATCGTCTGGCAGTTTAAACTCCCCACTGCGCACCTTTGCCACATCAATAAAGTTGTAAGGGTTTGCAAACCATCCGCTCTTTCCGTTGTATGCCCATTCCTTCCACTGGAAGATACAGCCGACAAGTTTGCCTTTAAGTCCTGCCTCGTTCCAGTCCCAGTGATAGCCGGGGTTACTGTCCTCGATTGCCTGAATGATTGCCTTGAATTTGCGCTTTGTCCACTGGTCTTTCTCGCTGCCGTCATCCTTTGGCACATAGATGCGCAGCACACCTTTCCACTTCTTGTCCTCCTGCTGCTGGGATTCCAGATTGCGCCGATAATATCCGGTATATTCGCCCTTGTCGATATCAAAGGCGATCTCCAGCTTTTCAAAGGTGCTGCCGTCCTTACCGGTATATGTAGTAACTTTTGCCTGTTCAATCTTTACTTCATAAGCTCCCTTTGGAAGCTTCTCAAACTCGCCTGCTGCCTGTGTTGTTTCATAATCTGCAAATGGTTTCATTACTCATTTCCTCCTAAATTCCAGTATTCTCTGATAATGGTATCGACCTTTTTTAGGTCGTTGTCGATTCGGTCATCGGTAAACATATCGATGGGGCTTTTTACGGTATCTGCCCCGCTGTTGTGGGTCTGGAAGAAGTACTGCCCGTTTTCGGTTTTTGCCATCAGCACCACCGAAAACAGCCCTTCTACGGTAAGTAAACTGTCCAGCATCTTGCCGACCGTTTTTGCCTTCACCTTACCCTGCTCGTCCTCCTGTACATGATGCAGGAAATAGACAATGCAGTCGGGTGGCGTATTCTGGATGATGAACTGCAAAAGATCATAGAAGTTTTTCGCCATGTCGGTAAACTTGCCATATCCGACCTCTTTTGCCTTGTCAAACGCTTCAAACACCAGAAGATACTGGCTGTCATCGATGACATACCGTTTCAGGCTCGGTTTGGAGAGCGCTTTGATGATCGTTTTGTAGCCTGCCCTGTCCACTTTTTTCAGAGGTTTCCGGAATGGAAGCGGTTTACTGGCTACATTAAAGATACCGACTTCGTCCGGTTCAAAATTGCGCAGCGAAGAAGATTTCCCGCTACCGCTTTCTCCCAAAATCAAGATTGGTACTCCCATTATGATTCATCTCCTTCTATCAACGGACACCTTCCGTCAATGACCAGTTCCGCAAATGGCAGGATCTCTCCCGTGATCTGGCAGCGTTCCCTTTTGTGATTGCTGGGGTCTGCGATGCAAAACGGGCACATTCTGCAAACCTCCTGCCCTTCCGGGAAGTATACCTGACGGACAAGAGTTTTGGTTATGTACTTGCCGCATCCGTTTCTTTCTCTCACTGTAAGACCTCCTCTAAGGACACCTGAAAATCATCCTCATAAATTTCAGGGTTTTGCCACTCTACTCCAATATAATCGAGTATGTGACCCCATCCGTACCAGCTTCCATCTTCCCTCTGAATGACACGATTCATCCACATATCCCATTCTTTTGGGTTTGTTTGATACAGTAAATCAAATCTATGCGGTCTCTTTTCCATGTGGATGCCAAAACCGCACATACTGCACCCTGTTCTCTGAGCTTTGGTCGTTCGCAGTGTTCCGTCTGAACCCCTCACGATTTCTCCATAGATTTCAGGAACTGGTACATTTAAATCAATCGCAAGCTGTAAAAGGTCTTGCCTTGAAAAGATTGCAAATGGACAGCTTCTTTTGGTGCCCTTGCTGATGTAATTGCACCCGTGCATCATCAGTGCTTTTTGCCGACGCCCTCCTTCAGAAGCCATCAGTCCCATATATGGGAAACGTCCGCTTTCTCTTGCATAGTCGTTGCAAGGTTTTTCTTTCAGGTAATAGCAGCACTTATCACTCACCAAAAAATCAGGCTTAGCATAACTTACACCCTCATTTTCGTTTTCATATCCGCCAAATTTTTCAAGCCATTTCTGCGACATCTTCATTCTGCTGTTTTTTTGAAAACCGCCATATTCTCCGGTTTCTCCAGTAATAATTGCATGACGAACCGTCTTGTTCTTTTCACTTGGATTTTGAAGCAAGGAGATTTTCCCCGCAATTTCTTTTGACAAAACAGGAAATCCAAATTCCCTAATTACCTCAATTTTGCTTTTGATTGGTTTTAAGGATTGAACCCCAATTTGTTTATGAATGGCTTGTATGCTTTTATCTTCCAGAGATGATACTGATATCGCAGGTACATCAATCCCAATCGACCGAAGGAACAGCAAGAGTGTAATGCTGTCAAGCCCACCTACCGCTACATAACATTGCCCGGCTATTTCAGGATTTTCATAAAACTCCCATGCCGTTTTTTCGGCATATCTTACTTTAAACTCATAAGATTCTTTTTGCTTTGCGATGAAGGTTGCAACTTTGAACCTTGTGTTGTTCTCCTGCATCCTTTCCAGTACATTTTTCATAGCAACTTCTCCTTCACAAACTGCAAAAATCCGTTATCTTCTTTGCAAAAGTCAACCTTTTGACTTTCCATATAGTCATGACGTATAGGATTGGTATTTTCTGCAAGATATCCGGCTTTGATAATTCTGAGCTGTTCCTCTCGGTCAGCGTTCGCAAACAACCAGTTCGCATAAAAGTCCCATTCATTCTGCCGGATATATTCATTTACAAAATCCGCGCCTTGTGGTGTAAGATATTCTACTTCGCAGTCTTTGCACACTCTCTCACCGTTTGCAAACTCGGTCAGCTCATGTACTGGTACCATCTGCTTGCACTGGACACAGTAGCCTTTCTGTGGTTCCCTGCACTGTGGGTCGCAGGATTCTGCACCGACGATCATTCCGTTTTCGAGCATTGATTTTTCTCTCTCTTTCTGTTATCATACAGGTAAGGTATATATTTCTTGATTTGAGTTTGCCGTTTGCGGCAAGCTCTTTTTTTATCTTCTTCTGCCATGGTATTTATAATACTTGGCATCCCGAAGATTGCATTTCTCTTTAAATGCTCTGCCAAGGTTTGCGTATTCTCGATAATATGTCTTGTGTCTGCATTCATCTAAGTAATCATAAACATCAGGCACTAGGCACCCTTTGCATCCATCTGGAAGATACTTATCCTTGCAGTGCTCACAGGTTTCCCGATACACTTTCTGAGGTCCGTTCACTATCCAGCCCTTCTTTCATCCTCTGCTTTGCGGCGGATCTCTTCGACAATGTCGGTTGCTTTGTGCTGTGCGACCTTCTCAACAACCCAGCCCAGAACACCGAATGTTATCATAGTTCCAAACAAAAACCCCAAAACAATAGCTGTTCCTAACATCTTTCTCCCTCCTTCGGAAAATATTTCGGGATATCCTCAAACGGGATCTCCAACACCTCACAGATGATATAGATCTCGCTTAGCAGCAGACTATCCGGATTTTTCAGGTGATTATACATATAGCTTGGTTTCCTTCCGATCAGCTGCGACATACGAATGCCATCTATCCCTCGCTCCGCCATTTTTCCTTTTAACAGATTGATTTTCATAAACTATGCCTCCTTTAAAAACAGCGTGACAAAATATGCTTGTCCTTTTACCTCTGGCATCGGAAATCTTGATAACTGTCCCAACTTTTAGTCACTAAAAATTTACAAATAAATGATTACCTATTTATTACTTTTCCCCTCATTTCGACATATAATAAGATTAGAAAGGAGGTGACCAGATATGTCTTTATTCAAAATTACTGGACTTGATAACTTGGAAAAACAACTCAAACAACTGGAAAAAAATGTAGAAGAATTAAGTCAAAAAAATCAGGTATCCTTTGCTGAATTGTTTCCCCCTTCATTTATGCAAAAAAACACATCCTTTTCATCAATGGACGAATTAATTAAAGCTGGTGGATTCAAAGTCGAATCTCAAGAAGATTTTGAATCTATTCCAGAAGCAGAGTTTGACAAACACATTGCTGCAAACTCTAAGTTCAAAAATTGGGAAGATATGCTCAATGAAGCATATTCTCAGTATATCTCCCCAAAAATAGGATTCTGATTTTTAGGTTTGTAGAAAACGAATCGATAATTTGTTGTGCTTCTTACAAAAACTCAACAAATCGGTTCGTTTTTTTCTATTGTCTGAGCAAACTATTTACTGTTTTAGCTTAATGGTAATTTCGAGTTTTTTGTTTTTCACTCCCTCTCAATTTGTGTGATTCTTGCTTAAACGCAAGTTAATCTGCAAAAAAAATTTCATCCACTTCTTCTGCGCACAGATTCAGATATTGCCGGATCAGTTGGATTTCATTTCGAGTAAAGTCGCTTGTACCGTTTATCTTCCGATACAATGTTGCTTCGCTGACCCCGACCGCTTCTGCAATATCTTTTACTGTTCTTCTTTTAGCTTTTAATTGCGCCTTAAAAAGATTGTCCTGAAACATCCGCATCCTCCTTTTTGTTTGACTTACGTATTTGCAACGCTGTATCCTCATCATATCACTTGCTTAAACGTAAGTCAATACTTTTTTGCAAGTTTTTTGTATTTTTTAAAATACAATATTGCAAATACGCAAGATAAAGATTATAATATTATTGAAAAGAAAGAAGGGAAACCATGAGTAACTACTTAACAGATCGACGTAAAGAATTAGGATTAACCATGAAACAGGTTGCTGAATTAGTTGGTGTATCTGAAGCAACTGTTAGCCGTTGGGAAAGTGGACAAATTGCCAACATGCGGCGCGATAAAATAAATTCGTATGCAAAAGCCTTACAGGTAAAGCCTTCATTTATTATGACTGGAGAAACAAAACAATCTTCTCCTCTTCCCCAAGGCTTCCAGCCAGTTCCAAGCATGAAAAAAATCCCCCGTGTCGGACGGATTGCCTGCGGCACTCCTATCCTTGCGGAGGAAAATGTGGAAGAATATGACAGCGTACCGGAACACTGGAAAGCTGATTTTACACTGATCTGTGTTGGTGACAGTATGGCACCCAAAATTCAGGACGGTGATCTTGTAGCAATCAAGCAGCAGGAAACGGTGGAAAACGGACAAATTGCTGCCGTTCTGATTGACAATGAAGCCACCTTAAAAAGAGTATATGTCTATCCAGATAAACTTATCCTGCGTCCTGAAAATCCCAACTATGAACCGATTGTGATTATGAATGGAGAATCCAGCAATATTCGCATCGAAGGACGTGCCGTCGGATTCTGCCGGGGATTATAAATAAAAAGCCGCCTGCAAGCTCCTACCCTTGCAAACGGCCAATTGAAAAAAGCTGTCGAAACATCTCTCCTCAATTCTATTATAATAAATTGGAAAAAAATGTCAATTGAAGGAGGACTTATGCGTAAATTTATTGGTTTTTTCTGTGTTATTTTTATAATTTTCTTTTCTTTTTTTAACTCTATCAATAAGACTGGCATTTCATCAAATGAAATCTTATTTGTTTCTATACTAATAAGTTTTTTTGTTGCTTTGACCCTTTATATGCTCTTTGTAACTATCAAACGTCTGATCAAAGGTAAACCAGAAAATCGCACCATTAAACCAGATCCATCTCGAGATGTGGTTAATCCGGAATCTGAAAACAGTATTTCTTCCAAGGAGTTTTACTATGATTCCAGTTTGGAAGCTGCTCCGAAAGCGGAAGCTAATTTTTCTTTCGATTCTACTATTTCAGCTGCAGACTTCACTTTTTCTGATTCCCCTACACCATTAACTATTTTACTAAAATCAGCAACACCAAGTAGACAGGGACTATATCCCCACGAAATACTGATGTTAACGTATGCTCCCAAATTTAAAACTTTTAATAATACTTTTCAAGGTTTTTGGTATTGGCAATACTCTGTGACAGACCCACAATCGATTTTAGACTCTCTATTTGACAGAGGATTTATAAAAACAGGTGATCTGCGATCTAGCTTAGAAAAATTAACAGTACCTGAAATCAAAGAAGAATTAAAACAGATCAATCAAAAAGTTTCAGGTAAAAAATCTGAACTTATCGATAGACTGATCAAATTTGGTGATTTTACCACTCTAAATCAAAAATATTTAGAAAGATATTATTCTCTCACTTCAAAAGGTGAACAAGAACTTCAGGAAAACCAATATGTCCTATACTTACACAAGAACAAACGTATAAATATGACCGTTTGGGAAATGAATCAAAGAATCGCGCATACTCACCGTCCATACCGAGATATTCTATGGGAATATTTCAATGAGCAAGCAAGTATCCATCTGCAAAATTTGAACTTTGGTTTATATTGGTGTAACTGTTTGAACATGTATGATTTTTTAATGGAAGATGACAGGTCTCAGGAAGCATTTCATATATTATGCGAACTTTTATTGCTTGAATTAAATGATTTAGATAATCAATATCAGTACTTACTTGAATGTGAAAAAACTGATCCTGAATACTATTTGACAACGTATGAATCAAAACTGAAAGACCTCTTTCCATATGAAGAAAGCTCTTTAAAAATTCCCCCTGCTATATCTGATTGGATTGCTGAAATGCAAATCACTCTAGCCTTAGATGATAATAATTATAAAAAAGCCATTCTTAAAGAACTACAAGAAATCCACTTGCCTCGTAGAATTTTTACCGACGAAGAATGTGTCGACATTGTAATAGCCAACATTCATCATGATATAGATACTCTCACTTCAATCTACAAAGAAGCAGAAAAAAGGCAAAAAGAAAAGCTTAAAGAAATCCAAGCAAGGATAAGATAAGTTTTAAAACGCTTGAAACATTAAAAATCAAATAAAAAACCGCCCCCTGTGCTGGTAACACAGAGAGCGGCAGGTTGTTCCCACGAAAGGAACCGTTATAAAATGTCCAATGTTATTATAACACTTCTTTCGTGGACTGGCAAGGCAATGTTTTGGTTTTATGATAAACAAATCCTCTACACATTGCCCTTGATTTTGTGCACCCTGCGTGCCCAAAATCCAAAATAAATTCACGAAAAGGAGTGTATTTTTATGCCAAAAAAGAAACTCGCCCCACCTATATGGGATGAAAAAAATCATCGATGGAAGAAAACGGCTTACTGTAACAGTATGAGCAAAACCTTCTACTCTACCAAGAAAGGGGCTACTAGCGCCGAGCGGGAAATCACCGTTGCGATCAATGCCTGGAAAGAAAAAATGGACGGACTGACCGGTAGTGGGCACCTCACGCCTATGTCAAAAGTAAAAGATGTTTATGAGGATTTTAAGCTCGATATTGAATCCCGAACCAGTAAGGCAAACTGGCACACTGTGGAATGGCGCTTCGAACGATGGATTTTGCCGGTAATCGGGAAGAGATCCATCCTTGATCTTAACGATGGTCTGATCCAAAAGGTGATCAACAATGCATATACTCAGGGGAACCTTTCACGCAAAACGCTGCTCAATATGAGAGCTGATATTGCCGCTTTTTTGAAATTCTGCCGCAAAAATCAGCTTACTTCCTACCGCAGCGAAGATGTGGATATTCCTAAAAGTGCTGCCCGAAAAGAAAAACGTATTTTACAGCCGGAACAGCTCAAAGTGCTATTCTCTGTCGATACATCCATAATAAACAACAAGCGAGTACAGGAACCGTACATCTATGCATTTCGCCTTCAGGTATTACACTGCCTGCGCCCTGGAGAGGTAGGTGGATTAAAAAAATCGGATCGAATCGGTGATATCGTACATATCCAACGTTCTATTAATAGTGAAAAAGAAATCACCAAAGGAAAAAACGATAATGCTATCCGTGCGTTTCAACTTTCAACCCTCGGAAAAGAGTGCTGGGATAAGCAAGCTGCTTTATCTGATTCTGAATGGATGTTTCCGGGATTTATTACTGACAGCTATCGCAAACGTTTACGTGCCTACTGTCTGTCAAATAATATTCCTGTTATTTCCCCCTATGAGTTACGGCACACTTCTTTTTCCATCATGCAGGCGTTACCAGAAGGTTTGGTAAAAGCCGCCGGAGGGCACTCCAAAAATATGGACACCTTTGGAATATACGGTCATGAAGTGCAAGGAGATATGGAACTGACAGCGCAACTTTTGGAAGAAAGATTTGATAGCTTGTTGAGCAATTCCGAAAACCAAGGTCAAAACAAGGTCAATCTTCAAAATGAGCAAAAAGAAAACCCCAACAGACCGCATGATTAAGCGATTTATTGAGGTTTCACATTTGGCTGGGCTGGCGGGATTCGGACCCACGAGATGCAGGAGTCAAAGTCCTGTGCCTTACCGCTTGGCGACAGCCCAATATTCAGGTTAGATATAGAAAAAAGGCTTTTAAATAAAAGCCTTTTTTCATGGGGTGGGTAGTGAGAGTTGAACTCACGACCTCCAGAGCCACAATCTGGCGCCCTAACCAACTAGGCCATACCCACCATATGGCGCGCCAAGAGAGACTCGAACTCCCGACCTACTGCTTAGAAGGCAGTTGCTCTATCCAGCTGAGCTATTGGCGCATTTTATGGAGCGGGTGATGGGAATCGAACCCACGCGACCAGCTTGGAAGGCTGGGATTCTACCATTGAACTACACCCGCATTTATCTTTGTTGTCTCTGCTCGGTATCGCCGTCACTCGACAACGTAGATTATTATACATGATGATGTTTTATTTGTCAAGCATTTTTCCAATATTTTTTTAAAAATATTTTTCCTTCCAAAAAGGCTTCCATTTCCACCCTGTCTTGCCTATCCATTATACAGGAAATACGCCATTCTTCAGTCGGCACGCAAAAGCTGAAGGCGCTGCACTCCGTATCACTGCATCGGATGTCTCCGTTTTCTTCTATCCAGAATTCCACTGCCGGCATCTTTGCAAGCCCCAGTCCGGTCCATTTGGCATAACTTTCCCGCAAGGTCCATATCTGTGCAAATCCGCCATCCTCATGTTCCCGCACCCAGTCTTGCTCCTGTTGTGAAAACATCCTCTTTGCAACCTTCCAGCTTTCCCGCAATGCGTCCTCAATATCCACGCCGACTTCTCCTTCGTATACCGCTGCCGCCGCTACTGCTTTTTTTGTCTTGCTGGTGTGACTGATCGAAACGCCGATATGACTTCCCTCAAAAAACGGTTTCCCATTGGAATATTTTTTGAGCATCACACCCGATTTTTCCAATTCTTCCTTGGTTTCTCCTGTAAAAGAGCACAAAGCTTCCCAGGCAGCCTGTCTTCCCAATTCGCTCAGTGTGACATCCTGCCTGTCTGCTGTTTTAAGCCATATAACAACTCGTTTCACTTTGCTTCTTCCCCTCTTTTCCTAAAAATGCCCTGTTTCGACGTTTACAGACAATTTCAGTTATGATACAATAAGAATTGATATTATCTGGAAAGGTGGAATCCTAATGAGGATGAAAAAAATCTTATTGACTGCGCTGCTTGCCTGTCTGGTACTTCTTGGCGGATGTTCCCGTCCTGCTTCGGATCATCCTGATGACAATGAGGATCCATCTCCTGTAACAGAAAATCAGGAAGAGGAGTCTTCTGAAACTCCTCAGGAAGAAACCGATGATTCTCCATCCGATGAAACTTCCTCGGAAGAAAATGAGGAAGAACAGAAAGAGGAAAGCGAGGACGAAGAATCCAAGGAAGAATCGTCCGACTCCGAAAATCCGGAAGACAATTCTTCTCAGGGATGCTACAAAATCTTTGACAGCGGATTTGAGATCACCGTTGAGGACCCATTCGTTGTTTATTATGACCCTCTCTCCAACAATATGACCGTCACCATCCCGGATGACCCATCCAGCCGCGGATATATCTTCTATGATACCTCCGAACAGAGTATGACCCAGCTGGAAACCACCGTAAAATCGCTGGAATCTGCAAGTGAGGCCGACCCTACCATCACCAACATGACAAAGGATGTTGATGAACAGGAAAATGGTATGTTCTCGATGACCTTCACCTATTCTGCTGGCGCTAACGAGGGCAGCGCTGCCGGATTCTATTTTATCCACTATCAGACAACCGAAAATGGCGTCATCAACGTAAACCTGTTTACGACCCGCTCCAGCAACTCCGAAAAGATTCTGGAACTGATCGATTCGATTCAGCCTGCCACCGAAAACGCTGTGGAATATTCCGAATAAAGACGCTTTTCTGCGACAACTTTCTCCGGTCCTTTCTGTTATACTATGTTAACAGAATTTCTGTTAACATAGTATAACAGAAGGGACTTTTCTTTGTGTCTAAGGTTAAAATTGTGTTTTTCAGGAGGGGTTGCTGATGAAATCCGCACTTACTTTATTAATGATCGTTTCTGTTCTGTCCGCTTTTTCACCAAAACCAGTACAGGCTACGCCCAAAGAATCGCTGTCTTTGCCGCAGCAAACCATGCCGAAAGAGGAGGAAGATTCATTTTATACTCCTTTTTCCGGTGTGCTGACCTGCTTTCTGGGTGATTAACCTCTGATTGCGAAAAACTCCGCATGAAAAAATCATGCGGAGCTTTTTTATTTCTCATTTTCCACTTCTGCGAGCAGAGTTTCCATATAAGTCTGGAAATGATAGAAGATTACATCCGGATCTTTTAATTCTGGACGCCATCTCTTTAACCATTCCAGTGTCAGATAGCCGTCATAACCCATACGATAGAGTTCGCGCACTGCATCAAATACCGGCAGATCTCCCAAGCCCATCATACGATATTCGGTTTCTCCGTTTTCGGTAACAACCGAATCCTTCACGTGAACGTAACGGATCTCTTTTCCCAGATTTGCCACGGTCTGTTTTGGTGTTTCCTTGCAGTGACGGTATGGATGCTGGATGTCCCAAAGAACGCCGCGGGTTTCTTCATCTGCACCGGCAATAAACTGCGCCATCTTGACCGAGTCAGAGAGCAGGCCGCAGGTTTCAATCAATACTCGAACCTTTTTGTCTCTTGCATAGTGACACAGTTCCTGATAACGCGCCTTTGCCGCTTCCAAATCTGCCTGGATTGGCTGTGGGTTCAAGGTCAGCAGAACACGAACAAATGGGATTTCATTTTTTGCGGCAAAGTCAATCTGATCTTTTGCCTGCTGCATCTGAAGCTCGCCCTTTTCACTTCCTGGTTTTTCTCCCAGAGTAACCGAAGAAGCAATCATCGGAATTTCAATACCGGACTGGCTGAGCTGGCGACGGGTTTCTTCCAGATGTTCTTCATCAAAAATTGTTATCTTCATCGGGTCGATCTCGTTGGCGACGCCACGAATCTCGATACCGTCAATCCCCATATCCTTTGCAGTCCCTAGAATTTCTGCCCAGTCCCACTGAGGACAGCCTAATGTCGAAAAACCTAACTTCATCGTCAAAGATCATTCCCTTCCTGCATTTTCTTACACAGTTTCTGCTAATTTTCATTCGCACTTTATTGTATCACATATCATTTCTAATTTCAATCGTTGCCGCAGCCGCTTTTACAAAAAAAGAAAGGAAAGCCTGAGACTTTCCTTAAATAAACCCTATTCTGTACTCTTTTTCTTGATGACCTTCCGGTCAGAGCTCTTCTGGCTCAGGACCTCGACACCCTCATCTTCCTCTTCTTCCGGTTCTTCTTCCGGTTGTGTTGTTTCCGGCTGCTCAACTGCAACATACAGCAAAATGGTATCGCTGCTGTTTTTGCTCAGCTGCGTCCCTGCCGGAGGATCGGTGCGGAAAATCTGTCCTGGTTCCACCGAAGTGTTGTTTCCCTGAACAACCATCCACTGTTTTCCCATTCCTGACAGGATCTGGATTGCCTCTTCCAGTGTCTTTCCGGAAAGCTCAGGAAGCGGTTCATTTTCCGGTCCCTTGCTGACATGCAGTGTTATCGTCGTTTTACGGCTGATTGCAGTCGAGGAAGAAAGCGACTGGTCGCAGATGGTTCCTGCTGCAAAATTATCATTATATTCTTCCACCGTTTCAAAATGATACCACTGCTCATACTTGGTGTTATTTAAAACATCGGAGGCTTTTTTCCCTACAAAATTCTCGACCTTATGAGACACTTCTTCCTGTTGTGTCTGCTCTTCCTGCGGAGTGTCATTCTGATCTTCTTCCCCTTCCAGGGAATAGTCCCGGGAAAGCGCTTCCCAGGTGCTGTTAAAATATCGATACATCTTTGGCACACCCACAACCAGAACCAGCAATGTCGCAGCCATTGTAATCAAAAGGTAGACACTTCCTGCCTTTACACGGGAAGTCTTGTCCTCTTCTGCCTGCGGCAGATGCACTGTGTTGTGATTTGATGTATCTTCCACCCGAAACACTGCTGTGTTAGAAGAAACTGTTTCCAGAAGCTTTTCTAAAAGACCGTCCACACTTTCATAGCGGCGGGTACGGTCCGGCTGCATCGCTGTTTCCAGAGCCTCAGAAACATTCTCCGGAATGTCTGCATCCAGCTCGATTGCAGGAGTCAAAAGTTCTTGCTTTCTCATTCCGGATGCATCCATCATATTGCCCGCGTCCGGAGGAACCTTTCCTGTCAGGACACGGTAGGTGACCGCAGCAATGGAATAAACGTCGGTCCAGCTTCCCTGCCAGCTTTCCAGATGATACTGTTCCGGAGCGGAGTAGCCTGAGAACAGCTCTGAATCCAGCTCTCCCTGTGCAGTACGGATCTCGGAAAGGGAAAATCCGCTCAGATACGGGTTCAAATTTTGATCCAGAAAGATATTCTGCGGGCTGAGTCCCTGATGGGTGATTCCTCTCTTATGAAGATGAGACAGAGCGTTATAAAGTGGCATCAGATAACGTTTTGCCCGGCACCAGCTTTCCTTTCCGCCCTGCTGCTGCAGATGTTCTTCCAGCGTTTGCAGCCCCAGATATTCGCTCACCACATAGACGGTGGCGTTCTGCTCAAAAATCTGGATGATCGGGATGAGGCATGGATTTTCCTTTTCTCCCGCCAGTGTCTGATACAAATCCATAAAGGAAGCCCGAAAATATTTAAACTGTGTCTGGCAGTTTGGCAGCGGTTCAACGGTACAGCCGTCTTCGCACCGTCTTGCCATACGAAACGGAAAAAACTCCTGAATCCGAACTGTATCCCCAATCACGCAATCCTGCGCCTGATAGGTGATACTCTGCCCGTTATGTGAAATTTCTTCAACGATACGATATTCCCCTACGCGGCTGCCTTTTGCAAGAGGAGCCCAATCCTGAGAACAGGAGACCTGCTGACTTATTTTGTTTTCTTTGTCCAATACTGTTCTCACCTCCAGACTCCTATTAATGTAGTATCACTATAACAGCATTGCGTCCACTTGTCAAGTCATCCTTTAAAATTCCCGATGAAAAAGCGGATTTTTAAGTTTTCGCAAACAACTTTCCTCTTTTTAAAGCCCATCATTGTGCACTTTTTAAAGCAGAATTCCTATTTGTAAATTTTTACTCAATATTATTTTACTACTAATCTCTCCTCTTTGTAAAGATGGTCTTCCAGGCAGATTTTGCAAAGTGTCACCTTTTTTGCCTGTGTTGATTTTAGAACCGATTCCAAAATCAAAAGCTGACAGAACACCTTCTGTGGGAAAACACCGCTTGCCTGTTCCAAAACCGGCATCCAGTGCAGAGAAGGATTTCGCAAAAAACGCAGGATACTGCCAAGCTGTTCCTGTTCTAACACTACACCCTCTTTGTTTTTGTCCATGCTGCCGGAAAGCAGCAAAACAAAGCGATGCAGTCCATCCATTCCCGCTACCCTGATTTGGGACACTCCACCGCGATGCAGTGTCGGGATAGAAGAAAAAATATCCCTGATTTCTCTTCTTAATTCTTCTTCCTCCATCCTGTTTGGAATGATTCCGGAATATCTCTGGGCAACACTTCTCCATCCGATAGGAAAGCTTTGCTCTGTCCCTTCCTGTGCGTCCATCATAAAAATCTGTGTACTCAAGTCCGAACTAAATACTCCAACAGTATCGTCTTTTTGCGATGTTTGCATCATACCGGACTTCGCTGCCTGTGCCTGACGAATTCCGGAAATGGTTTGTACCGGTATTCCCAGACTCTGTTCCAGTTCCCTTCTGAAATCATCCGGCTGATATCGCAACAGTCCATATCCCACACAAACTGTCTGATCGCACAGCAGCTTCTGTGATAATTCCATCATTTTGCCCGCTTCCAGCAGCAGTTTCTCCTGATCAGCCTGACCATGTTTTCCCAAAAAGTCCTCCTGTGTTTCTTTGCGGTACAGACAAAAAGACTTTCCCTCTCCATCCTGTTCCATCACCGACAACACCATTTTGTCCGTATATATTCCAATTCTTGCTACTCTGGTTTCCTGTGTCATGTCATTTCCTCCTGATTCATCAATTCATTCCTAGTCTTTCCAGCCTGCCGCATTTTAATCAAAATGTGCCCTCTTTCCTGTTTTCAATCTTTTCTTCCTGTGGTATCATTTTAATATAGGACGATTTCTGATCCCAAACGGATTATCGATAAAGGAGCGAATGAAAGATGAAGGTCCTTTTGACCGCACTCAATTCCAAATATATCCACACGAACCTTGCTGTGCGCTATCTGCATGAATTTTCGCTACAGCGTGGCTATCCCTGCCAGATCTGCGAATACACCATCAACCAGCATCTGCCCGACATCCTCGACGAAATTTATCGCCAGTCTCCGGATATTCTGATGCTTTCCTGTTACATCTGGAACATCGAGATGATGCTCGACCTCGCGGAAGAGTACCGTCGTATCTGCCCTGACGTTACCATCATTGCCGGCGGACCGGAAGTCAGCTATCAAAGCCAGCAGATCTTAGAAGAAAATCCTGCACTGGACGGCATTCTGCGCGGAGAAGGGGAACAGTCCTTTTTGGAATTCCAACAATACCTTGAAAAAGAACGCCCGATCGAGGAGGTATCCTCTCTGGTATGGCGGGATGAATCCGGCACCATCCACACAAACCCGGAAGCACCGCTGCTTGACATGGCACTGCTTCCTTTCCCTTATCCAGATTTGGAGTCTCTGTCCGACAAGATTCTTTACTTTGAATCTATCCGCGGCTGTCCGTTCCGGTGCAGTTACTGTCTCTCCTCGGTAGCCGGAAGGGTTCGCTACATGCCGCTTCCGATGGTATTCGAGCGGCTGCAAAAGTTTCTGGATGCAAAGGTACGTCAGGTCAAATTTGTAGACCGAACCTTTAACTGTTCCAAAGAATATTCCATGGCAATCTGGAAATATCTTTCTGAACATGACAACGGCATCACCAACTTCCATTTTGAACTGACCGCTCACCTGATTGATGATGAGATGATAGAATTTCTCAAGACGGTTCGCCGCGGATTGTTCCAGTTTGAAATTGGCGTACAGTCGACCAATCCGGACACCATTCGGGAAATCCGCCGCACTACCGACACCGAGCGTCTGCTCTCGGTCTGCCGCAGACTGGATGAAGCTAAAAACATCCACCTGCATCTGGACTTGATTGCTGGTCTTCCATACGAAAACCTGGAAAGCTTTGGCAACAGCTTTGATACTGTCATGCAGATTCGCCCACAGCAAATGCAGCTGGGCTTTTTAAAGGTACTCAAAGGTTCCTATATGGCACAGGCTGCCGGAGAATACGGTCTTGTATACAGCAAAAAGGCGCCTTTTCAGGTCATCCGAACCAACTGGATTTCCTATGATGACCTGATGCTGCTTAAAGATATGGAAACGGTTGTGGAGGACTACTATAACAGTGGGCTGTTCTCCCATCAGATTGGCTGGATGCTTGATCAGGAGCAGTCTGTTTTCTCCTTTTTCCTCAATTTTGGAAAATGGAAGGTTGCAAATGGTCTGCGTCTGATTCCACAAAGCTTTGAGGATCGCTGCACTACCTTAAAAAACTACTATCTTTCCTACCATCCGGACAGAGCTTCCCAGCTTCCACTACTGCACGACCTGTGCCTGTTTGACCTGTGTCTGCACACCAAACCGAAAAAACTGCCTGATTGGGTATCCACCGAGCAAAATCTTGTGTATAAGGATCAGATTCGTGATTTTTACCGCAATGAACCCTTGATGGCAGAACTTTTCCCTGCCCGCCAAAACCATGACTCCAAGCAGCTGGCAAAAGAATCCCACCTCCAGATTCTTTCGTTTGACCCGATCACCTTACAAAATCGACCAATTGCGTTTCTTTTCGATTACTCCCAGCGTGACCTTCTGGGCAATGCCCGCTTTTTGGATGTAAGTTCTTACATTTTCTAAAAATAAATTCGTAGAAACTGTTTGTATTTTTATGAAAAATATGGTATTATTGTTGTGAATCCAATTCTTATTCCCAGCAGATTTAACGATGCTTAACTGCATCTTGCTTGAAATATCACACAAAACCCAGCATAATACCAAAGGAGAACACAGAAATCCTGATGGGGATTCTGCGCGATCTTCTATTGATTTTTTCAATAGAGAACGTGGAATCTATTTAAAAAACATGTTACAATACCATTGATAAGTGGTTATTGTTTTGTATGAATTGTTATGACTTAGGAGGAACGCAACCGTGAACAGTACCGGTTTTTCCAAAGGCGATATCTTGGTTCCTGATGTAGAGGATTTCACCGCTTGGAGTGTCATTGCCTGCGACCAGTATACTTCTCAGCCGCAGTATTGGCATGAGGTAGAAACTCTTGTCAAAACAAAACCCTCTACCCTGAATATGATTGTGCCTGAAATTAATCTCAACAGCGAAGATCTCGATCAGCACATTGCAGCTGTCAATCGTGCAATGCGCACCTATCTGCGCCGGCATATTTTCCATGAGGTCCACGACTACATTTATACCCGCCGTACCTTGAGCAACGGCAAGGTTCGTCATGGTCTGATTGGTGTGGTCGATCTGGAACAGTATGAATTTCATCCGGGTTCCAAAACCACCGTACGCGCTACCGAAGGTGTCATTCACAACCGTATCGAGCCAAGGCTGACCATCCGGGAAGTTGCCCCTCTGGAAGTCTCACACAGCATGCTGCTGATTGATGACCGTGAAAACACCGTCTTTTCCTTCCTGGAGCAGGAGCTGGATCAGATGCAGCCGCTTTATTCCTTCCAGCTGATGAAGGACAGCGGCAACATCAGCGGCTATCTGGTAACTCCGGAGCAGTCTGAGCGCATCGATCAGGCCCTCACTGCTTTAGCTTCGATGGAAGAGATGGAGAAAAAGTACGGCATCACCGACAAAGGCATCTTTGTTTATGCAGTGGGCGACGGCAACAACTCGCTTGCTACCGCAAAACTGCACTACGATAATCTCAAACGCACCCTGTCCGAACAGAAGCTGCAAAATCATCCTGCCCGCTACACACTGGCAGAGATCGTCAACATCCATGACGATTCCTTTGATTTTGAGCCGATCAACCGTGTCGTGTTCGGTGTGGACACCCTCAATTTTCTCCAGCATTTGGGAAGGGTTCACAACATCTCCTTCACTCCGCAGGAGGGACAGCAGTACTTTGACTGCGTAATCGGGGAAGAAACCCGCCGCATCTGGATTGCGGACCCATCCTCCAACGTAGTAACCGGAACGGTACAGAACTTCATCGACCACTACATTCAGGAGTTTTCCGGCAAGGTCGATTATGTCCACGGCGAAAACATCGTTCGCCAGTTGGCAGCTCAGGTGGACAATGTGGGCATCCTGTTCCCATCCATTCCAAAGGAATCGCTGTTTGAGACCATCCTCATTGATGGCATCCTGCCGCGCAAGACCTTCTCGATGGGTCAGGCAATGGACAAACGCTTCTATCTGGAATGTAGAAAAATTAAACCATAAAAAGACGCGCATCGGTTTTCCGGTGCGCTTTTTTCATACAGAAATTCCTATTCAGATTATCAATAGACCAAGCGACTGCGGCTTCTTGTTATCTTTGCCCATTCGTGATAAAATAAAAACAATCAGAGAAGTAAAAAGGAGGTTTCTGTATGGAATATGAAGGTCAAATTTGCCGTCCGCCAATGGAAAAGTCGTCATTTATGCTCCCCGTTGCGGTAGGATGTTCCTATAATCGATGCACATTCTGCACCCTGTTTAAACATTTGAGCTATCGACAGCTGCCGCTGGAGCAGGTCGAAGCCGAAATCAAACGTGTTCATCAAGCCGGTGGAAATCCTAAACAGATATTCCTCGGAGATGGCAACGCATTCGGTCTCGAAACCTCTCACCTTTTATCCATCCTCTCGCTAATTCACCGCTATTTTCCGGGCTGCGAGATGGTCAACATGGATGCCACTGTCACCAACATCCACAACAAGTCGGACGAAGAATTAAAGCTATTATACCGCGAAGGCGTTCGCCGGCTATACTTAGGCATCGAAAGCGGCTTAGACGATGTTCTTACCTCTACCAAAAAAGACCACACGCTGGAACAGGCATACCGGGAAATTGAGCGAATGCAAAATGCGGGGCTTATTTTCAACGCGCACATCATGACCGGCATTGCCGGAAAAGGCCGCGGTATCGAGAACGCGGAAAAGACCGCAGAATTTTTTAACCGAACCCATCCGGAGCGAATCACAAACTTTTCGTTATTCTTACACAAGCGTGCCCCCCTATACAAAGATTTTGAAGCGGGACGCTTTACCCCGGCAAGCGAGGTTGACAATCTGATTGAGGACCGTCATCTGATCGAGTTACTGGACGTCCCGGGACTTATTTATGATGGTTTCCACGATTTTCTAGAGCTTCGCATCCGCGGAACCTTACCGGATGACAAAGAAAAAATGCTTACCCGAATTGATCAGAAGCTGAAAGAAGAGGAAGGTCAGCCAGAAAAATTTGCAATTGTTTCCTAACGTAAAAAGGTGAGTGCCAAAAGCACCCACCTTTTTTATTTCAGCTAACGAAGAAGGTTTGATTTTCGTTTTCGGAGCAGCACTGCGAGACGAAGTCCATCATTTCCTCCGGTGTCGGGATTTGTCCTTTACAAGGGACCTGTTTTTGGAACCATTTCGTTTGTTCATCCTTTGGGTTTTCATATGCCTGGCGGATTGCCTGTGCCATATCTTCCCTCACCTGTTGAGGGGTCACACCATTTTGTTTTGCCAATTTTTCATAGATTGCCTGATAGTCGATTTTCATGCTCTTTTTCCTCTCCATCAATTATATATTATTCTACCGCTTTGATTAATATATTATCATTATAGATTATAATTATTTTATAGTCAATATATGATATAAATAAAATATATCTTCTTTACATAAAACAGAATATACTGTTTTTAAGAGGTGATAGCATGGAATCCAAAAAAATTATAATTCCTAAAAAAAGCGATGATGATTATAAAGTAATTTCTATCCGTATCAAAGGAAAAACTTTAGAATCCATTGAAAATATATCATTAAAAACTAACCGTTCCCGAAATGAAGTAATTAACATTTTACTAGAATCTGGTGTAAGTAATACAGAAATTTCTGAAGAATAAAAGAGAGCTTCCGAATAAAAACGGAAGCTCTTTCTTTTTACTTTCTGCCTCAAACCTAATTTCTGAAAGCCTTTTTATTTTGTGGAGCTACGCGCTCCACACCGCGGTAACTTTCTTATGTGAAGAAAGTTACCAAAGACACACAAGGAACCTCTTGGTTCCTTGACCTCCAACAGAGAGAGGGCGTTGCCCCCTCTCGACTTCCCCAGTGATACCGCGGGTGTGGGCTGCGTAAGCCCACATCAGCCAACAGCGTAAGCCCACAAAACCCAAAGCTTGAGAAAACTTTGTTATAAGCACAAGAAAGCCGTATTTTCTCTATCCCTTTTTGGAAAACCACCAATCTGTAAAGTAAGATGAAACCAATGAATATCAATATCTTCGATTACCTTAAAGAGACTGCGAACGTCTCATTGACCCCGCAGCAGTTGCAGGCCGCTCAAACCATTGAGGGGCCTGTTCTTCTGTTGGCGGTTCCCGGCGCCGGAAAAACCACCGTTATGGTCGCGCGCATCGCCAATATGATCTTTCATCATCAGATCGACCCGGGCGCGATTCTGACCATCACCTTTTCCAAGGCGGGCGCTTTGGATATGCGCCGCAGATATGAAGCGCTCTTTTCTTCGCTTTCCGAAAAATATCATCGGGAGATCCCGTCTTTCAGCACCATCCATGCGTTCTGCTATCGGGTGCTGGGCTCCTACTGCAGGCTTACCGGCGGTACCGCTCCAAGCCTTATCGAATCCCGCGACCGCACCCTCATCCTGCGCGAACTTTATGGGCAGATTGCCGGTGAGTTTTTGACCGAGGATCTGGAAGAGGAATTGCTGTCCAACTTAAGCTTTATCAAAAATGCCATGCTGCGAGAGGAGGATGTGAAGGAAGGAAAGTGCATCGAGACCCAGATCAAGCACCTCTGGGAGATCTACCGCCAGTACAGCCAGATCAAACGCCAGAATGGCTGGATGGACTTTGATGATATGCTCAGTTACACCCTCACCATCTTCCGCAAATATCCCGAAATCCTAAACCATTACCAGCAGACCTTCCGCTATCTGTGCGTGGATGAAGCGCAGGACACCTCCAAATTACAGTACGCCATCCTCTATCTGTTGACCCGCCAGACCCAGAACCTTTTTCTGGTGGGGGACGAGGACCAGAGCATCTATCGCTTCCGCGGCGCGTGTCCGGAAAATCTGCTGGAATTTCCAAAACGCTTTCCTAATGCGACGGTGCTTAAAATGGAAGAAAACTTCCGCAGCACAAAGGAGATCGTCTCCCACGCAAACCGCTTTATCGCTCTGAACAAACAGCGCTTTGAAAAGCAGATGTTTACCAAAAACGAGCAGGGAAGTCCGATTGAGCTAAAAGTCCTGCACGACTTTTCCGACCAGTATCACGCGGCAATCGATGCCTACCTCAAAGAGCCTGGCACCACCGCTATCCTATACCGCAACAACCTGTCCGCTATCCCGATGGTGGATATTCTGGAGCGAAACGACGTCGATTTTTATATTCGGGAACACAAGGCGCGGTTTAAACAGAACTATGTTGTGCTGGATATCATCGCCTTTTTTGCACTGAGCTTTGACCCAAGCGATTTCGAGGCATTTTCCCGCATCTGTTATAAGACTTCCGGACGTATCCGCCGTTCGATGCTCGAGCAGATTTCCCGGGCACCGCTGCTTAACGGGGAAACCTACTTTGACCGCGTCATCGAGCTGTGCGAGGAAAATCAGAACACCGGACGCATCCGCTATGTCAGCGCCATGATCGCGCGCCTTCGTCAGATGCATCCGGCAAAGGCGATGGACACCATCCTGCACCAGCTGGGATATCTGGACTATCTGGAATTTTCGAGCGGCAACGCCTATTCGATGCAGGCACAGAAACTTGGTATCCTGACAAGCCTTGCCTCGCGGGTCAGCACCGTCGAGCAGTTTCTGGACCGCATCGACGAGCTGGACGAGGTGATTGCCCAGCACACCCAGCGCACCGATTCCAGACTGACCCTGACCACCGTTCACTCGGCAAAGGGACTGGAATTTGATACGGTCATCCTGCTTGACTGCATCGATGACGTTTTTCCCTGTCACAGTGCAATCGAAAAGTACAAGACCGGTCAGGAAGAGGAGATGGAAGAGGAAGCGCGGCTTTTCTATGTTGCCTGTACCCGTGCCAAGAAGGTGCTGGTTTTGCCGTATGCAAACTATTCGGGCAACAATCCGGCGCTGCCGTCCCGCTTTTTCTCCCGTCTGCTGGAAGACCCTCAGAAGGATTCTTCCGGGGAAGCAGATGTCGGCAACATCCGGCTTTATCCGGGACTGATGATCGAGCACAAGAATTTCGGTCGGGGACAGGTGGTCGGTGTTGACCGTAAGAAGGGGGTATTCACCGTCTTTTTCGGCAAAAACGGCACCCGAACGCTCACCATGGCGATCTTAAAGTCGGACACCATCAAAAAGGCGATGCCATAGTTATTTTTCATTCTGCGATATAATAAAAACAGAAAGAGCAAAAAATTTAGTATCCCACTTGTCATAAACAATGTGGTACAATAACAATATAAAAGGATCAAACAGCAAAAGGGAAAAGAGGAGGAGACATCATGGGAATTTTGATCTGTCCCATCTGTAAGAGCAGACTGGAGCCAAACGGACAGAGTTTTTGCTGTAAACATGGGCATAGCTTTGACCTTTCCGCGTCCGGCTATCTGCACCTGCTGCCGGCAAATCAGATGCGCTCGAAAATTCCGGGCGATAATAAACAGATGGTTCGTGCAAGAAAGGAATTTCTCTCCAAAGGCTACTATCAGCCGGTCAGCGATCTGCTCAATCACCAGGTGCTGGAGCACTGCAAAAAGGGAACCGCCCTTCAGATTCTGGATGCTGGCTGCGGCGAAGGATACTACACCAACCGTCTGACAGCAGAATTTTCCCGCTCCGGTGCAGAATTTGCGGTCACCGGACTGGATATTTCCAAGTTTGCGGTGGATGCCGCTGCCAAAGCGGCAAAGTCTGACCATGACATTGCAGGACACGTTCAGTATGGGGTCGCAAGCATCTTCGACCTTCCGGTAAAAGATCATTCCTGCCATGTGGTGACCAATCTTTTTGCGCCGGTCTGCATGGAAGAATACCGTCGGGTGCTCAAGCGGGGCGGCATTTTGGTGTTTGCGGTCACCTCGACCATGCACTTGTGGGAGTTAAAGCAGGCAATCTACGATGAGCCGTACGAGAACGAAAAGGTCGATCACGAGTACGAGGGCTTTAAGATGGTCGGCAAGGAGAAGGTACACACCACCATCACGCTGCCAAACCAGCAGGACATCGACAATCTGTTCACCATGACGCCGTACTATTACAAATCCTCGGTGGAAAGCACCGAACGTCTGCACCATCTGGGCAGTCTGACCACCCAGATTGATGTGGATATCATTACCTATCAGGCGCTTTAGGGCAATGTTTTAGATTCTATAAAAACAGATTACTTTGAATCTAAGTTTCAGCAAACCTTCCCTTTGTGGAGCTCCGCGCTCCACACCGCGGTATCTT